>Ga0228698_1000015_pt1 | contig 212270 bp, 206 predicted proteins | sample McNCre117_Aug_MG_FD_178015 | JGI IMG/M metagenome (GOLD analysis project Ga0228698, IMG submission 178015) | Freshwater microbial communities from McNutts Creek, Athens, Georgia, United States - 1-17_Aug_MG | ecosystem: Environmental > Aquatic > Freshwater > Creek | place: USA: Georgia... | reverse complement strand
TCTCGGGCGCCATCCAGCACCTGGCCGGCATGAAGGACTCCAAGGTCATCGTCGCCATCAACAAGGACGAAGAGGCCCCCATCTTCCAAGTCGCCGACTATGGTTTGGTCGCCGATCTCTTCCAGGCCCTGCCTGAACTTTCACAGGAGTTGAGCAAGTGAGCAATCTGCACTCCGACATCGCCGGCGACTCCAGCTGGATCAAGATCATCGGCATCATCGGCGCCGGTCAGATGGGCAACGGCATCGCCCATGTCGCCGCCTCTTCGGGCTTCCAGGTGAAGCTGCTGGACGTCAGCCAGGCCGCCATCGACAAGGGTCTGGCCACCATCTCGAAGAACCTGGACCGTCAGATCGCCAAGGGCAAGCTGACCGAGGAAGACAAGGCCGCCACCCTGGGCCGCATCTCCACCGGCACCGAATACAGCCTGTTCTCGGACGCCGATCTGGTGATCGAAGCCGCCACCGAGAACGAAGCCGTCAAGAAGCAGATCTTCAATGCCCTGTGTCCGGTGCTGAAGCCGGAAGCCTTGATCGCCTCGAACACCTCGTCGATCTCGATCACCCGCATGGGCGCGGCCACCGACCGCCCGGCCCGGTTCATGGGCATTCACTTCATGAACCCGGTGCCGATGATGAAGCTGGTCGAGCTGATCCGCGGCATCGCCACCGGCGAAGACACCTTCGCCACCGTCAAGGATCTGGTCGCCCGCATGGGCAAGACCTCGGTCAGCGCCGAAGACTTCCCGGCCTTCATCGTCAACCGCATCCTGCTGCCGATGATCAACGAAGCCGTCTATACCCTCTATGAAGGCGTCGGCTCGGTGATCTCCATCGACAACGCCATGAAGCTGGGCGCCAACCATCCCATGGGCCCGCTGGAACTGGCGGACTTCATCGGTCTGGATACCTGCCTGTCCATCATGCATGTGCTGCATGACGGTCTGGCCGACACCAAGTACCGCCCCTGCCCGCTGCTGGTGAAGTATGTCGAGGCCGGCTGGCTGGGTCGCAAGACCGGCCGCGGCTTCTATGACTACAGCGGCGAAAAGCCGGTTCCGACTCGGTAACGCGGGCCGGTTGTCCTTTTGTCCCTCGCCGGGCGCGGGCATCCGCCCGCTTGGCCGCCGCCACGTGCCGCCCATCGGGCAAACGACGCCCGAAGGGCGGCCCTGAACTTATGTGAAGGGTTGGCGAAGCCAACAATGGCGGCTGTCGTGCCGTTCGGTGCTCCGGGAGCAATCCCTACTTGCGGGGCTGCCCTCGAAAGGGATAGACCATTGCGCACCTCATTTCCTTGCGGGAATGGGGTGCGTGACGTTTTGGAGGCATGATGCATAGCTTCATCGGCGGCTTTCGCCCCTATGTCCTGCTGACCCTGCTGGCCCTGGCGATGTTCTTGCCGGGCATGGCGGCGGTGCCTCCCATCGACCGAGACGAATCCCGCTTCGCCCAGGCCTCGCATCAGATGCTCGAGACCGGCGATTACATCCGCATCCAGTTCCAGGGCGAATCCCGCGCCAAGAAGCCGGTGGGCGTCTATTGGATGCAGGCGGCGTCGGCGCATCTGCTGCATGCCGAGCAGAGCATCTGGGCCTATCGCCTGCCCGCCGTGCTGGGGGCTTTGGCCGCCGTGCTGCTGACCTTCCATTATGGCCAATCCCTGATCGGCCGCCCCGCCGCCCTGATGGGGGCCAGTTTGCTGGCCGGAGCCCTGATCCTGGTCTCGGAAGCGCATCAGGCCAAGACCGACGCCCTGCAGCTGGCCTGCGTGGTCGCCGCTCAAGGCGCCTTGGGGCGCTTCTACATGGCCGGGCGTCAGGCGGGAAAACCGGCGACCCTGTGGGATGCCCTGGTCTTCTGGCTGGCCCAAGGCATCGGCATCCTGGTCAAGGGCCCCATCGTGCTGGTAGTCAGCCTGCTGACCATCATCAGCCTGTGGGTCGCCGATCGCCGCATCGGCTGGCTGCGCACCATCCGCCCGATTTCCGGCATTCTGCTGGTGGCCGCCATCGTCGCCCCCTGGGCCACCGCCATCAGCCACGCCACCGACGGCCAGTTCATCGGCCAAGCGGTCAAGAGCGACCTGTTGCCCAAGCTGCTGGGCAGCCAGGAAAGCCATGGCGCCCCGCCCGGCTATTTCCTGCTGCTGTCGACCGCGCTTTTGTGGCCGGGCTCGCTGTTCGTGGTGCCCGGCTTCATCCGCGCCATCAAGAGCCGCCAAGCCGCCGCCCTGCGCTTCTGCCTGGCCTGGATCATTCCCGCCTGGGTGATGTTCGAGGCGGTGCCGACCAAGCTGCCCCATTACGCCCTGCCCACCTTCCCGGCCCTGATGCTGCTGGCCGGCATCGCCGTCGCCGCCGATGACGAGACCCTGAAAAGTCGCTGGGCGCGCGGCTATGCCTTGCTTTGGGCGCTGGTGGGATTGGCGCTGGCGGTGCTGGCCGTCGCCGCCCCCTATCGGTTGGGCGAGGGCTTTACGCCGCTGTCGCTGCTGCCCGCCGTCGCCGCCCTGGGCTGCGCCACCGTGCCGGCCTTGCTGTTCTGGCGCGGGCAGGTGCATACCGCCATGAATGCCGCCCTGGTGGGGGCCTTGCTGACCTATGCCGGCATTTACCAAGGCGTCCTGCCTGGGCTGGACCGCATGTTCCTGAGCCAGCGCGTCTCCGAGACCCTGCCCGAGGGAACGCCGGTTGCCGCCGCCGGGTTCCACGAGCCTAGTCTGGTGTTCCTGATGGGCACCAAGACCTTGCTGACCGACGGTCCCGGCGCCGCCGAATTCCTGGAGAAGACCCCCGGCGCCATCGCCGTGGTCGAGGCCCAGAGCCAGCCCGCCTTCGAGGCGGCCCTGGCCTTGTCGGGTCATCAGGCCAAGCGGGTGGCCGAGCTGGACGGCTTCAACTATGCCCACGGCAAGCCCGCCGCCCTGGGCCTGTGGCGGCTGGAGGCGCAGCCATGAGCAAGAGCGAACTGCTGCTGGAGCTGCTGGGAGAATTCGGCAACTGGCTGAGCGCGATCACGCGCCGCTGGCCTCTGCCGGCTTGGTTCGTCCATTGCCTGCTGTTCGCCGCCCTGTCCTTCCTGCTGCTGGACCGCCCGCTGGCGCTATGGTTCAAGGAGCATCTGGAGGGCACCGAGCTTCAGGGCTTCTTCAAGACCATCACCCATCTGGGCGAAGGCGGTTTGTGGCTGGTGCCGTCGGGCCTGGGCTGGGCCTTCTGCCGCTGGCGGCTGTCGCGGGCCGACTATTTCGACGTCGCCGGGCGCTATCGCCGCTGGTCCGACAGCCTGCTCTATTTCTTCCTGACGGTGGGACTGTCGGGCGTCCTCGTCAATGCCGTCAAGGTTCTGGTGGGCCGCTATCGCCCCCGCGCCCTGTTCGAGCAGGGGCTGTACGGCTTTCACCCCTTAAGCACCGACTGGGCGATCAACTCGTTCCCCTCGGGCCATAGTCAGGCGATCTTCTCGGCCATGATGGCGCTGGCCATCATCGTGCCCCGCTATCACCGCGCTTGGCTGTTGCTGGGGGCGCTGGTGGCCTTCAGCCGGGTGGCGACCTCGGTGCATTACCTCAGCGACGTGGCCATGGGCAGCTATATCGGCATCGCCGCCGCCATCCTGCTGCACCGCGCCTTCGAAAAGCGCGGCATCGAGGTGAAGCTTTAAGGTTTTAAGCCCCTCAATCGGCGGGCGGGGATCTCCGATCCCCTTGCCTTTCGCGCCATCAGGCGCGCGTCGCCTTGCTCCTAACCGGCATCGCGATGAGCCCGGCTCATCACGACTTGGTCTTATTCCCGAGTCAGGGCATATATCGCCTGCAAGGCATTGCCTGAATCCCAGACCACCGAGCCTTCGACCGCTTCGACCACATGGCCGCTTTTGTCGATGACCACGCTGGAAGGAAGATTGCTGACCCCCAGGGTCGAGGCCGAGGCCCCCGACGGGTCCATATAGGGCTTCAGATTGTCCAGCCCCTGGCGCTTCAGGAAGGCTTTGACGTCGGCCATGGTCTTGTTGGCGTCCAGGCTGACGGCGATCACCATCACCGAACCGTTGCGGATATCGCCCTGCAGCCGGTTCAAGGTGGTCAGGTCCTTGAGGCAGGAACCGCAGAGAATGCTATAGAAATTCAGCACCACCACCTTGCCGGTGAACTTGCCCACATGGGTGGGAAAGTTGCTGGCGTCCCAGACCAGAATGTCCGGCATGGCGCGTCGGCTGGAACTCGCCACCGGAATCAGCTGCATGGTCCTTCCCGCCGCCAAGGAACCGTTGTAGGTTAGGGCGCGTTCGGCTCCGTCCGCCGAAGACGCCAGGGTCAGAACGGCCAGGGCGAGACCCAGCGCGGCGGATACAGAAGCACGAATCATTTTGACCATTCCTCTTGTAGAGCAGTCCATGAGCGATCCCAAGAACCAGGCCGGCGCCAGCAGCATGTGGGGCGGGCGTTTTGCCGGCGGCCCCTCGGCCGTCATGCAGAAGATCAACGCCTCCATCGATTTCGACAAGCGTCTTTATGCGCAGGACATCCGCGGATCGCAGGCCCATGCGGCGATGCTGGTCAAGGCGGGCATCCTGACCGCCGCCGACGGCGCCGCCATCAAGGCCGGTCTGGAGCAGATCCTGGGCGAGATCGAAAGCGGCCAGTTTGTCTTCCAGACCGCGCTGGAAGACATCCACATGAATGTGGAAAGCCGTCTGGCCGAATTGGTCGGCGAGGCTGCCGGGCGCCTGCATACCGCCCGTTCGCGCAATGATCAGGTGGCGACCGACTTCCGCCTGTGGGTGCGCGATACCGCCGACGCCATGGAAGCGGCGCTGAAGGAATTGCAGGCCGCTCTGCTGGATAAGGCGGAAGACAACGCCGCCACCGTCATGCCCGGCTTCACCCATCTGCAGGCGGCCCAGCCGGTGACCTTTGGTCATCACATGCTGGCCTATGTCGAGATGTTCGGCCGCGACCGTTCGCGTCTGCGCGATGCCCGCGAGCGCATGAACGAATGCCCGCTGGGCGCCGCCGCCCTGGCCGGCACCTCGTTCCCCATCGACCGCCATATGACAGCGGCCGCGCTGGGCTTCGCCCGTCCCACCGCCAATTCGCTGGATTCGGTGTCCGACCGCGATTTCGCCCTGGAATTCCTGTCCGACGCCGCCATCTGCGCCATCCATCTGTCGCGTCTGGCCGAAGAGCTGGTGATCTGGACCACCGCTCAGTTCCGCTTCGTCAGCCTGTCCGATGCCTTCACCACCGGCTCGTCGATCATGCCGCAGAAGCGCAACCCCGACGCCGCCGAGCTGATCCGCGCCAAGGCGGGCCGGGTCATCGGCGATCTGAACGCCCTGATGATCGTCATGAAGGGCCTGCCGCTGACCTATTCCAAGGATATGCAGGACGACAAGGAGCCGGTGTTCGAAGCCGCCGACACCCTGGAGCTGTCCATCGCCGCCATGACCGGCATGATCCGCGACCTGAAGGTCAATGCCGCCCGCATGAAGGAATCGGCGGGCGCCGGCTTCACCACCGCCACCGACATCGCCGACTGGCTGGTGCGCGCCGCCGGGGTTCCCTTCCGTCAGGCCCACCATATCACCGGACGGGTGGTCAAGCTGGCCGAGGACAAGAACTGCGGCCTGGAAGAGCTGTCGCTGGCCGATCTCAAGAGCATTGACGATCGCCTGACCGACGATGTCTTCTCGGTCCTGACCGTCGAGGCTTCGGCGGCCAGCCGCACCAGCTTTGGCGGCACCGCGCCCGCCAATGTCGCCGCCGCCGTCCAGACCGCCCGCCAGCGGTTCCTGTAAGTCAGCCAAAGGGAAAGAGCGATGCCTCGTCTTCCGCTTGTCGCCGCCGTGATCCTGCTGGGCAGCGCCGTCCTGCTGTCGGGCTGCGGCAAGCCGGGGCGTCCGCAACGTCCCGAGGGCTCGACCTTCCCCGAGAGCTATCCCAGCAAGACTCTGGAGCCGACCGAAGCCAGCAAGACCCAGGCGCAGACCAAGGCCAACCAGGGGGATTTCATCGATCCCTCGGCCAAGCAGCCCTTGGCGGGAACCCGCGACTTCATTCATCAGAACATCAACTATCAGTCCCAAAGCAGCAGCGATTCGGTGATGGATAAGGGCTTTGGCGCGCCGTCCGCCAGCCCCGCCGCCGACAATCGCCCCTAGGAGCCTTCCATGAACCATTTCGACTACCACAACGGCCAGCTCTGCGCCGAGGATGTGCCTCTGGCCCGCATCGCCGCCGAAGTGGGAACGCCGTTCTATTGCTATTCCACCGCCACGCTCGAGCGGCATTTCCGCGTCTTCCAGCAATCGCTGCAAGGCCTGGACGCCACCATCTGCTTCGCGGTGAAGTCCAATTCCAATCTGGCCGTCATCCGCACCCTGGCCGCCCTGGGCGCCGGTGCCGATGTGGTGTCGGGCGGCGAGCTGCGCCGCGCCCTGGCCGCCGGCGTGCCTGCCGACAAGATCGTCTTCTCGGGCGTCGGCAAGACCCGCGAGGAACTGGAACTGGCCCTGAAGGCCGGCATCATGCAGATCAATGTCGAGTCCGAGCCCGAGCTGACCGAGCTGGACGAGGTCGCCCGCGAACTGGGCAAGACCGCCGTGATCGGCATTCGCGTCAATCCCGACGTGGACGCCAACACCCACGCCAAGATCACCACCGGCAAGAAGGAAAACAAGTTCGGCATCGAATGGACCCGCGCCCTGTCGGTGCTGAAGCGGGCACAGCAGCTGGAAGGCATCGATCCCGCCGCCGTGGCCGTGCATATCGGCTCGCAGCTGACCGAACTGGAACCCTTTGCCCAGGCCTTCCAGCGGGTGCGCGATCTGGTGCTGATGCTGCGGGCCGAAGGCATCAATATCCGCCGCATCGATTTGGGCGGCGGCTTGGGCGTGCCCTATGACGCCGAAACCCCGCCCGCGCCGCTGGAATATGGCCAGATCATCCGCGACACCGTCGGCGACCTGGGCTGTCAGCTGGTGCTGGAGCCGGGCCGTGTGCTGGTGGGCAATGCCGGTCTGCTGGTCAGCCAGGTGGTCTATGTCAAGGAAGGCGCCACCCGCACCTTCGTCATCTGCGACGCCGCCATGAATGATCTGGTGCGCCCGGCCATGTATGACGCCCATCACGATATCCGCCCGGTGATCGAGGCCAAGCCCAACGCGGCTCTCAAGCCGGTGGACGTGGTCGGCCCCATCTGCGAAAGCGGCGACACCTTCGCCAAGCAGCGTCCGCTGCCGCCCCTGGACCCGGGTGATCTGATCGCCTTCGGCACCGCCGGGGCTTATGGCGCGTCCATGTCGTCGCAATATAACGCGCGCCCGCTGGTGCCCGAGGTGCTGGTCAAGGGCGGCACCTATGCCGTGGTCCGCCGCCGCCCCAGCTATGACGAGATGCTGGCCCTGGAAAGCCTGCCCGAGTGGCTGGGCTGACGGACAGCCTTCCTGTCTCGCTGAAACGCCGCATCCGCCTGACCCGGCGGGTGCTGTGGTGGGAAGCGGCCCTGCCCCTGGCTTGGCCGCTTGTCACCCTGATCCTCTTGTTCCTGGCCCTGGCCCAACTGGACCTGCTGCCCTGGCTGCCCGGCTGGCTGCATGCCCTGGTCCTGGCGGTCTTCGCCCTTGGCCTGCTGGCGGCCTTGTGGCCCTTGCACAAGCTGCACCGCCCCGACGATGCCGCCTGCCTGCGGCGGATCGAGGAGGACAACGGCCTAACCCACCGCCCCTTTCAGGCCTTGGAAGACAGCCTTGTCATCGGCTCGGAGAGCTTGTGGCAGGCCCAGCGCGACCGCCTGATCGGCACCCTGTCCCGGCCCCTGCGTACCGGCTTTCCCCGCCCGCTTTTGGCCCGGCACGATCCTTGGGGGCTGCGGGCCCTGCCCATCCTGCTGCTGGCCATCGGGCTGGCGGGCAACGGGCTTCATGACATTCCCGAACGGCTGGACCGCGCCTTGTCGCCGCAATGGAGTTGGGGCGGGCCGCCGCCCAGCCTGCAAGTCTGGCTGACGCCGCCCGACTATACCCACCGCCCGCCGATCCTGCTGGAACCGGGCCTGCTGGAGCCGGGCCGCACCGAACCGGTCGAGATTCCCATCGGCTCGCGCCTGCTGGCGCAATTGCAGGGGGCATCGGCCACCGCCAAACTGGTGCTCGAAAACGAGAGCCGCGCCTTTGAACGGCTGGATGACGACAGCCAGAAGATCACCGCCCCGCTGATCGCCGGAGACCGCATCGAGCTGCGGCTGGGCTGGCGGCGGCTGGCGGCTTGGCCCATCCATCTGCTGCCCGATCAGCCGCCCGAGATTGCCCTCAGCGAGCCCGTGACCGCCAATGAGCAGGGCCGCCTGAAGATCGCCTTGCAGGCCAAGGATGATTACGGCATCGCGCAAATCCGCCTGATCCTGCGCCGCAGCGCCCACCCCCAGGAGAGCACCGAGGTCGCCATCGCCAGCCCCCACGGCGCCGAGGTCAGTCAGACCAGCTGGATCGACCTGACCGGCCATCCCTGGGCCGGGCTCGAAGTGATCTTGCAGCCTCAGGCCGAGGACGGTGCCGGCCAGACCGGCGTCGGCACGCCGCAAAGCCTGATCCTGCCCGAGCGCGAATTTCACAACAGCTTCGCCCAAGCCATCGCCAAGCTGCGCCGCCAGCTGTCCGAACGGCCCGACAACCGCCAGGGCCCGATCACCGTTCTCGATGCCATGCTGACGACGCTGGAGATCACCAGGAACAATGACCCACAGCTGATCATTCCGCTGTCCGCCGCCCGATCACGGCTGAAATGGAACCAGGAACCCGACGCCGTGCCCTCGACCCAGGCCTTGCTCTGGCAGGTGGCTCTGCGGCTGGAGGATGGCGAACGACCCAAGGCCGAGCAAAGCCTGACCGACGCCCAGGACGCCCTGGAGCAAGCCTTGGAAAACGGCGCCTCGGCCGAGGAGCTGGATCGTCTGAGCGAAGAGCTGGACCAGGCTCTGCGCAATTATCTGGAACTGTCGCTGGCCGATCTCAATCTGCTGTCCAGCCATCCGGGCAAATCCATCGCCCTGCCGCAAGAGATGGCCGATCTGTTGCAGCAGATGCACGATGCGGCGCAATTGGGCTCCCGCGATGGCGCCAAGGCCGCCGCCCAGCGGCTCCGCGAGATGACCGAGCAGCTGAAGGCCGCCCTGGACCGCGTCCGCAAGGGAGAAAGCCCGGCCCAAGCCCAGGCCCGTCAGGCCGCCCAGGCCTTGCAGCAGGTGATCAAGGACCAGCAAGACTTGCTGAACCAGACCTTTCAGCTCAGCCGCCACCCCGATGCCCTCGACCCCGCCGACAGCGACCATCTCGCCGCCCAGCAATTGGCCCTGCGCAACCGCCTGGACCCGCTGGCCGCCCATGGCTCCAAGGGGTTGAAGGACGCCGCCGACGCCATGACCGACGCCGCCCTGTCCCTGGGGCAAGGCGAACTGGAAGACGCCCTTGAGTTACAGAACAAGGCGTTGGAACTGATGCAGCAGGGACTATCCCAGCTCTCTCCGGGACTCAGCCTGGGCGGGCAGTCGGGCCGCGATCCCTTGGGACGCCCGACCCGGACCGATAGCCAGGATATCGGCATTCCCAACCAATCCGATCGCAACAAAGCCCACGATATTTTGGATGATCTGCGCCAGCGCGCCGCCCAGCCAAAGCGCGATCCGGCCGAACGGGACTATCTGCAAAGACTCCTCAAAGAGTTTTTCTGAATTATTTCCGCCGGATTAGCGTGCAAACTCCCTCGACACCTCAAATATGCCCAAACTATAGCCACACAACCGACATCCCCCGAGAGGTGCCTGCTTATTTTTTAAACACAAAAACAATGTGAACAATATGTAACACTTTCCCCTTGGCAAGCCCGCATCTCATACTTTAGCTTGAAGTAATTATGTACGTTTTGTGACGGCCCTCCGCCGTCCGATGGAGCGGGTGATGCTGGACAAGATGAAGATTGAACGGAAGCTGCTGCTGAGCTGTCTGATGTTTTTCCTGCCCATCAGCTTTCTGGCCTATCTCTTCATCGCCCAGACCCAGAAAGATGTCGTCTTCGCGCAGCAAGAGCTGAAGGGCACCGCCTATTTTTCCAGCCAGCATGTGCTTCTGGGGGCTCTGACCAGCTATGACGGCCCCGCCTCGAACAGCCTTCTGAGCGCCAAGGCGGCAGAATCCCGCAATGTCGACGCCCTGTCCGCCGAAGAGATGAAGGCCGGCGATGCCGCCGCCAAGACCCAGGCCGCCATCAAGGACCTGCTGGCCGGCCAAGGCGACAACGCCGCCCTGGACGCCGCTTTCGACGCCGTCAGCGATTATATCGCCAAGGTCGAGGATGGCTCGAACCTGACCCTCGACCCCGATCTGGACAGCTTCTATAGCCAGGATCTGGTGACGGTGAAGCTGCCCGCCCTGACCATCGCCAGCCGCCGCTCCTTCAACGCCGCCCTGGCCATGCTGGCGGTCGAGACTCCCACCCCCGAGCAGACCGTCGCCTTCCTGAGCCATAAGTCCGAGCTGGTCTCGGGTCTTGCCGCCGTCGAGTCCGACATTCAAAGCGCCATTCGCGGCAATGCTGATCAAAGCCTGAAGTCCAGCCTCTCGGCGCCCCTGAAGAGCCTGCAAAGCCAGGGAGAGACCTATGCCAAGCTGCTGGAGGCCGTCGCCTCGGGCAGCAAGCGCCCCAGCGCCGCCGAGCTGATCGCCGCCGAAAAGGATCACCGCCGCATCCTCGAAAGCCTGTGGACCGTGGGCGCGAAAGAGCTGGATCGCCTGCTGCAGGATCGCATCGACCATCTGAACAGCCGCATGTATGTCAATCTCGGCATGACCTTGCTGGTGCTGCTGGGCGCCACGGCGATCTCTTGGAAGATCTCTCAGTCCATCAGCCATCCCTTGCGCGACCTCAATGGCCGCATGCGCACCCTGGCGGGCGGCGATGTCCAGTCCGAGATTCCCTTCACCGGCCGCGGCGACGAGGTCGGCGACATGGCCCAGGCCGTGGTGGTGTTCCGCGAAAGCATGCTGACCAGCGCCCGCCTGAAAGCCGAGCAGGAAGCCGCCCAAGAAGCCAAGCTGAAAGCCGCCGCCGCCCAGACCCGCATCGTCAACGACTTCAACGGCACCCTGTCCGAGGTCTTGAGCGAGGTGGTCGGCGCCGCCGTCAAACTGGAAGATAACGCCCAGTCCATGACCGCGGTCTCGACCCAGACCGGCAATCAGGCCTCGGCGGTGTCCGCCGCCAGCTCCCAGGCTGCCGCCAATGTGCAAACCGTCGCCTCGGCCTCCGAGGAATTGTCCGCCTCCAGCCGCGAGATCGCCTCGCAGGTGGACCGCGCCAGCAGCATCGCCCAGCATGCCGCCACCGAGGCCGACAAGACCAACCATCTGGTCCGCAGTCTGGCCGACGCCGCCTCCAAGATCGGCGAGGTGGTGGATCTGATCAATTCCATCGCCAGCCAAACCAACCTCTTGGCCCTGAACGCCACCATCGAGGCAGCCCGCGCCGGTGAAGCCGGCAAAGGCTTCGCCGTGGTTGCCAACGAGGTCAAGAATCTGGCCAACCAGACCTCACGCGCGACCGAAGAGATTTCCAGCCAGATCGGCGCGGTGCAGCAGCAGACCAATATGGCGGTCGAAGCCATCAGCGCCATCGTCGGCACCATCCAGCAACTGGATCAGGTGTCGGGCGCCATCGCCACCGCCGTCGATCAGCAAGGGGCTGCAACCCTGGAAATCACCCGCAATATCCAGCAGGCCCATGCCGGCACCGCCGAGGTCGCCGAGAACATCGTCGGCGTCAATGATGGCGTGAAGGAAAACAGCCGCGTCGCCACCGAGGTCTTGAGCTCGGCCCGAAGCCTGACCCGTCAGGCCGAGGCCATGCGCAACGCCGCCAGCGCCTTTTCGGATAATTTCCACAAGACGGCCGCCGCCGCGGAATAGTCTGCACCGGGCTCACAGCCCCGGTCAGTGCCCGGTCAGTGGCAATGATGTTCGGCCTGCTCAGCCTGACAGGGGGAGCCCTTCCCGCCGCCATTCGCCGCCGCATGGGGACAGTCGCAGCCTTCCAGCATCCGGCACATGGTGCCGGTGCAGCGGCCACAGCGGGACTGCACGCCGAAATGCGCGAAGACCTGATCGTGGCTCATGGCTCCTTGGGTTCCGGCTTCCCGCACATCCCGGTCGGTCAAAGCGTGGCAGACGCAGACATACATATGTCGATCTCCATGGTCCTGGCACTGTCTGGAGATAAGCCTAACTCATTTTGATAATCATTCGCAACTTTCTTGTAAGCGGAAATAGCATGCACTAGATTGTGGGTATGGGGCCTGCCACCACTGCCGCCCCCAATACCCTCAAGGAGAGTGTCATGAAGGGAAGCAAGGCCGTCATCGCCGCGTTGAACGGGCTCCTGACCGGAGAGCTGAGCGCCGCCGATCAATATTTCATCCATTCGCGCATGTATGAAAACTGGGGCTTCAAGGTGCTGTACGAGCGCCTGGAGCATGAACGCCAGGAAGAGCTGGACCATGCCCGCAAGCTGATCTGCCGCATCCTGTTCCTGGAGGGCGCGCCCAATGTCCAGGCCCGCGTCGCCCTGACCATCGGCGCCACCGTGCCCGAGATGCTGAAAAGCGATCTGGAGTACGAATATGCCGTGGTCAAGCAGCTGAAAGAGGCCATCGCCCTGTGCGAGAAAGAGCAGGACTATGACAGCCGCCGCATCCTGATCGAGCTGCTGGACGACACCGAGGAAGACCATGCCCATTGGCTGGAGCAGCAGCTGGGCCTGATCGACAAGGTGGGGCTGAAGAATTATCAGCAGTCCGCCATCGGTTCGCTATCGGCCTAAGGGAGGGGTGTCATGAAGGGATCGAGAGCCATCAATGCCCAGCTCAACGATGTGCTGCGCAACGAACTGACCGCCATCAATCAATATTTTCTGCATGCCCGCATTCTGAAGAACTGGGGCTTCCGCAGCCTGGGCAAGTGGGAATATCACGCCTCGATCGAGGCCATGAAGGAAGCCGACAAGCTGATCGAGCGCATCTTGTTCCTGGAAGGCCTGCCCAATCTGCAGGACCTGGGCAAGCTGCAGATCGGCCAGGACGTGCCCGAGATCATCAAGGGCGATCTGTCCATGGAAAGCGCCGCCCGCGCCGATCTGGTCAAGGCTATCGCCAAATGCGAAGAGGCCGAGGACTATGTCAGCCGCGACCTGTTGTCGCATCTGTTGGAAGAATGCGAGGAACGCCTCGATTTCTACGAGACCCAGCTGGAGCTGATCGCCTCGGTCGGGCTGGAGAACTATCTCCAGTCGGCCATCGGCGAACTGAGCGAGTGATCTCCTCAGACCGAGATCGGGGCCAGATAGCCTAGGAACTCGTCCACCACCCTGTCCCACGAGAAGGTCTGGGCATAAGCCCGGCAGGTCTCGGGGGATAGGGTGATGGCCTTGCGCGCGGCTGCCGCCAGATCCTCGTCCAGCACGCCCGCCGGATCAGCCGGGTCTTGCCGCGACAGCACGTCTTGCGGCCCCGGCACCGGGAAGGCCGCCACCGGCACGCCGGACGCCATGGCCTCCAGCATCACCAGCCCGAAGGTGTCGGTCTTGCTGGGAAACACGAACACATCCCCCGCCGAGAAGAAGCTGGACAGCTGCTTATCACCCTCGGCGATGATGAAATGGGCGTCGGGATAACGCTTCATCAGCTCATCCCGCGACGGCCCCGATCCCACCACCACCTTGCTGCCCGGCAGAGCCAGATCAAGGAAGGCCGGCAGGTTCTTATCCACCGTCACCCGCCCGACATAGAGATGAATGGGCCGGGGAAAGTCGAAAGCCTCCTTGCCCTGGGGATGAAAGACCTGGGTATCGACGCCGTGGGACCAGGGCTTCACATTGTTGAAGCCCCAGTGGGTCAGCTCTTCATAGACCGAATGGGACGGCACCATCACCGCCGAGGACGGCTTGTGGAAGCGCCGGATCAGGGCATAAAGCCAGGGCAGCGGCAGCTTGGTGCGGTTATGCAGATATTGCGGAAACTTGGTGTGATAGGCGGTGGTAAAGGGCTGCTTATGGCGCAAGCACCAGCGCCGCGCCGCCCAACCCAAGGGGCCTTCGGTGGCGATATGGATCGCCTGGGGCCGGAACAGCTCCAGCCGTCCCGCCACGCCCATATAAGGAAATAAGGATAAGGGAATTTCCGGGTAAGAGGGGCAAGGCACCGTCTTGAACAGATCGGGCGAGATCACCATCACCTCATGCCCGCGCTGGATCAACCGCGCATGCAAACTGCTCAAGACCCGCACCACGCCATTGGGCTGGGGATGCCAAGCATCGGTGACAATGGCGATACGCATGGGCCTGCCTCCTTGAAACGACTGCCCCTGTGGGTAAGGCCTGGACTCATGACGGGCAAGGGACAGGTTTGTGACAGCGGCTTTTCGTTGACGGGGCCGCGCCGGAGTTCTACACGGACGCATGACATACGCGGTCAAGGAACTCTTCTATACCCTGCAAGGCGAGGGCGCGCAGGCCGGACGGCCCGCCGTGTTCTGCCGTTTTGCCGGCTGCAATCTGTGGAGCGGGCGCGAGGAGGATCGCGCCACTGCCGTCTGCCGCTTCTGTGACACCGATTTCGTCGGGGCCGATGCCGGGAAATTCACCTCGGCCGAGGATCTGGCACGCGCCATCGCCAAGCTATGGCCGGCCAAGGGCGGCGGCTTTCCCTTGGTGGTGATCACCGGCGGCGAACCCTTGCTGCAACTGGACGCAGCACTTTGCACCGCCTTGCATGCCTTCGGTTTCGAGATCGCGGTCGAGACCAACGGCACCCAGCCCCGCCCGGACGGCATCGACTGGCTGTGCGTCAGCCCCAAGGCCGGAGCGGACCTGATGCTGACCGAGGGCGACGAGCTGAAGCTGGTCTATCCCCAGGCCGGAGCCGAGCCCGAGCGTTTTGCCGCCTTGGCCTTCCGCCATTTCGTTTTGCAGCCCATGGACGGTCCCGATCAGGCCGCCAACATCCGCGCCGCCAGCCACTATTGCATGCAAAATCCGCAGTGGCGCTTGGGCCTGCAAATGCATAAGGTCGTCGGCCTGAGATAAGGACTGTATTTCTGACATGACCTCTTATTCGGTATCGCGGCAAATCTCCATCGACGCCGGTCATCGGGTGATGACCCATGGCTCGAAATGCCGCCACCTGCACGGCCACCGCTACACCATCGAAGCCACTTGCACCGCCGACCATCTGCAGGGCGCGGGCGAGCAGTCGGACATGGTGCTCGACTTCGGCTTCCTGAAGGACGAGATGATGGCGGTCATCGACGCGCCTTGCGACCATGGCTTCCTGGCCCATGTCGAGGATCACGGCCTGCTGGGCATGTTCCGCCCCGAAGGCGCCGACGAGTCCTGGCTGGCCGGTCTGCGGGCCGCCGTGACCAAGGACGGCTTTTGCCTGACCAGCGACACCCGCATACAGACCAAGCTTTATGTGCTGGATGTCAATCCCACCGCCGAGCAGCTGGCGCGGCACTGGTTCCGCCGCCTAAAGCCGCTGGTCGCCAGCCGCAGCAATGGACTGGCAAGCCTGCGGGAAATGGTGGTGTGGGAAACCCCCAACTGCCGCGCCGTTTATGCGGAGCCGTGATTAAGCTGGGCCTTCCCATCGAAGAGGCGCTGCCGGCACTGCTGGCGGCGCTGTCCGGCTCGGCCAATGCCGTGCTGCAGGCCCCACCCGGTGCCGGCAAGACCACCCTGGTTCCCTTAGCATTGCTCGATCAGCCTTGGCTGGCCGGGCAAAAGATCGTCATGCTGGAGCCCCGCCGTCTGGCCGCCCGCGCCGCCGCCCGGCGAATGGCGCAGATTTTGAGCGAAGCGGTGGGCGAGACGGTCGGCTACCGCATCCGCCTGGACAGCAAGATCGGCCCCAAGACCCGCATCGAAGTGGTCACCGAAGGCATCCTGACCCGGATGATCCAAGAGGACCCGGGGCTGGAGGGCATCGGCGCAGTGCTGTTCGACGAATTCCACGAACGCAGCCTGAATGCCGATCTCGGCCTTGCCCTCTGCCTGGAAAGCCAAGCGGGCTTACGCGATGATCTGCGCCTGCTGGTGATGTCAGCCACCCTGGATGGCGGGCCGGTGGCGGCTCTGCTGGGCGATGCCCCCATCGTCACCAGCGAGGGCCGCAGCTTCCCCGTTGATATCCGCTGGCAGGACAAGCCCCATCCCGGCCGCTTCGAGGATGGGGTGGTCAGCCTGATCTCCCGCGCCTTGTCGGATGAGCCCGAGGGCGACCTGCTGGTCTTCCTGCCCGGCCAGGGGGAAATCCGCCGGGTGCAATCCGCCCTGGAAGACCGTTACCCCAGCCTGCTGGTGGCGCCGCTCTATGGCGATCTGCCGCAAGAGGCCCAGGACGCCGCCCTAAGGCCGCAGCCGGGCAGACGCAAGGCGGTGCTGTCCACCAGCATTGCCGAGACCTCGCTGACCATCGAGGGCATCCGCATCGTGGTGGATGGCGGCCAGATGCGGGTTCCCCGCTTCGACCCCAACGGCGGCATGACCAAGCTGGTGACGGTTCCCGTCTCGAAGGCGTCCGCCGAGCAGCGCCGGGGCCGTGCTGGGCGTTTGGGGCCGGGCATCTGCTATCGCCTATGGTCCGAGGCGGCGCACCGCGCCCTGCCCGGCTTCACCGCCCCGGAAATCGCCGACGCCGATCTGGCCCCACTGGCGCTGGAGCTGGCCCGCTGGGGCATCTCTGACCCCAAGAGCCTGGCTTGGCTGGAACCGCCGCCCGCCGCCGCCTATGCCCAGGCCAGCGATCTGCTGACCCGCCTCGGCGCTCTGGATAAGGCAGGGCGCATTACCGCCCATGGCCGTAAGATGGCCGCTCTGCCGCTGCATCCCCGCCTTGCCCATAGCGTCTTGACCGGGGCCGCGCTGGGCTTGGGCTCACTGGCTTGCGACATTGCCGCCCTGCTCTCCGAGCGCGACATTCTGCGCGGCGACCGCGATGCCGATCTGCGCCTGCGGCTCGAGATGCTGCGTTCGGGCCGAGGACCGGTGCAGAAAATCCGCGAGGCCGCCAAGCAGATGCGCCGCCAATTGCGCATTGCCCAAGAAGACTCCAGCCTGGACGAAGCCGGGCTGCTGCTGGCCTTCGCTTATCCCGACCGCATTGCCCTGCGCCGGGGCGGCGGGCAAGGGCTGCAATATCGCCTGAGCAACGGGCGCGGTGCTTTCTTCCCCCAGCCGGAAGCCCTATCGACCCAGGACATGCTGGCGGTGGCCGATCTGGACGGCGACAAGCGCGAGGCCCGCATCTTCCTGGCGGCGCCCCTCACCCTGGCCGAGGTCGAAGAGCATTTCGCCGAGCAGATCAGCCAGACCGAAGAGGTCCGCTGGGACAGCCGCGAACAGTTGGTGCTAGCACGCCGCCAACGCAAATTGGGCGAGCTGGTGCTGAAGGACGAAGCCCTGCCCAAGCCCGATCCGGCCTTGCTGATGGCGGGACTGTTCCAGGGCATCCGCGAGATGGGGCTCACCTGCCTGCCCTGGAGCGACGGCCAGCAGAACCTGCGGGCCCGCATCGGCTTTTTGCGCCGGGTCGAGGGCGAGGCTTGGCCCGATCTGTCCGACGCCGCCCTGCTGGACAGCCTGGAAGACTGGCTGGCCCCTTGGGTCGAGGGCATGAGCCGCAAAAGCCATCTAACCCGCCTGGATATGCAGGCCGCCCTGGATGCCATCCTGCCCTGGGACAAAAAGAAGCTGCTGGAAACCGAGGCTCCGACCCATATCCAGGTTCCCTCGGGCAGCCGCATTCCCATCGATTACGACAGCGGCGAAACGCCGATCCTGGCGGTCCGGCTGCAAGAGATGTTCGGACTTGCCGACACGCCCATGATCGCCGGGGGACGGATCAAGCTGACCCTGCATCTGTTGTCCCCCGCCCGCCGTCCGGTGCAGGTAACGCAAGACCTCGCCAGCTTTTGGGCCAATGCCTATAAGCAGGTGAAGGCCGACCTCAAGGGCCAGTATCCTAAGCATTACTGGCCCGACGATCCCATGCAGGCCGAGCCCACCGCCCGAGCCAAACCGCGCGGCACCTGATCCTTTTCAAATTTGCGCTTGCGAATTATTCGCAACTCACTATATCTTGGTTCAAACCACGGTTATGGGGGAGCGCAGCATGTATCTCTGGAAAGGACTGGCCGCCGAAATCATCGCCCACGGCAAGAAGCGCCGGGCGCAGCGATTGCCCTTCACCAGCAAACAGCGCCCCCTGCCCCTGCTGTCGCGCATGAGCAAGCTCTGCTTCGGTCATCTGAAGCAAAAGGCCTGATCTCGCCTGCGCACCAATGAAAAAGCCGCCGACCCCTGGCGTACGACCCCTGGGGCGCGGCGGCTTTTCTGTTTTCAGATGAGCCAGGGCTTAACGGCCAGGGCTTAACGATAGACGGTCGGAGCCGCCGTATCCGGGGCCGGCTGGCCCATGGGAGTCGCAGAGCCGCCCATGCCGCCGCCGATACGGCCACGGGGCGAAAACTGGCTTTGTACTTCCGCCAGCACATTCTCGCCCAACGAGGCGGAAACCTCGCGCATCACCTTGCCGCGGCTTAACTGCACGGTGGTGCCGGCGGTATTGACCAGACGGGAGTCCTTGCCCTCGCCCATGGCGGTAAAGCCGGCCACCACCTCGAAGGTCTTGGTGTTGATCAGCGAGAAATCGGCCACCAGCTCCATGGACAGCATGACGTTGTAGGCGTCGGTCGCCTGGATCGCCACTGCCTCGTTGCGGCTGTTGATGTCGGTGATGGTGCCGAACAGCACATAGTCGGCGCCGGGATAATAGCCCTGCTTGATGCGGGCGATGACGTCATAGAGCTTCACGCCCTTCTCATCGCTCCAGGGTTTGCCTTCCATGACCCGGTACATACCCGACTTGATCAGGTTACCCTTGATGTCGCCGGTGAATTTATGCAGCTCGCCGCGCTCGATCCAGCTGATCTCGCCGGCACCGGCGGTGACGGTGCGCTCGGCCGAGCGGCCGCCATGGTTGGGCGAGAAGGGGTCGGTGTCCCGACCCACCTTTTCGTGGCTTTGCACGAACATGAAATAGCTGCTGACCTTTTCCTCATAGGTCAGGTCGGTGACGGCGATCTTCGGCAGGCCGGGATCGGCGGCACGGGCCTGAGGCAGCACCACAAACAGGGCCATGGCCCCCAGAAGCAGAGACAATACGCGGTTCATGGTGCGCCTCCCCCTTCGGCTCTTAACGGGCCGAGGTCTTGCGGATTTCCTTTTCGTCGGCCCATTCGATGGTGCCGGCCTGGATATCGGTCATGATCAGGCTGAACTTGTAATAGACGTCCTTGACGTCGCTGTTCTTCTTCACGATCGAGGTGATGGCGCCTTCGATGCGGTACTTGGCACCTTCCATCTTGCCGGTTTTGGCGGTGGTGCTGTCCTTGTACAGGCCCGAAGTGTTCTGACGCGCCAGCTCGTCGGTCTGGTTCTGCATGCCGGCGATGTCGGTGGCAAAGCGCATGGTGCCGCTCTTCAGCAGCTGGGTGCGGATGCTGTCGGTGATCGAACGGGTGTCGATATATTCGCTGGTGCGGTTCTTCACCTCGGCGATGGTCACCAGCGGGCGGTTGCCGTAACCGGCGGCGAACTGAGCCAGCGAACGCGACATGGACTCGGCAATGGTCTGCAGGTCGGTCGAGCCGAATTCGTTGGTCACGCCTTCAACGGCCTTGCTGTCGCCGTATTTGACATTGCCGCTGCCGACGGTGGGCGTGCTGTTGGCGCAGCCGCCCAGCAGGCCGGCCAGAACCAGCGCCACGGCGATCTTCGAGGCGGAAAGCTTCATGATGGTCCCCTTGTTAGCTGACATCAGTGAACGGGAGCCGGCCCCATATGGCTGGCCCAATTGTTTTCGTCGACGAATTCGATCTTGAAGTCCTTGGCCCGCGGCGTCGGAGCCGACACCAGCACCTTCAGGGTCTGACCGCCATGGACCAGCACCGGCTTCCAGGGCTCGTCTTCCCAGGCGGCGAAGCCGGTCTCGTCGGTCCAGGCGATGCGGTAGTAACCCTGCTGATCGTCATTGTCGGTGTTGTGGATCTCGACCTGGAGATTCAGCAGGCCGTTGACCACCCGCGACATCAGTCCGCTGATCTGCAGATTACGCGGCTGGCCGATATAGGCGACCTTGGAGGCGATGGTCTGGGCCTGGGCGGCGACCACCAGGGCCACGCTCATAGCCAGGCCGAGGACGACGGTTCTCACGGACATTTGAAACTCCTTGAGCGAGTTAATTCTTGGGCGCGACAGCCGGAGCCGAAGCCGCCGGAGCGGCAGGGCTGGCATCGGCCTTCGCGGGCTCCGCCTTTTTATCCGTCTTCTTTTCGGCTTTTTTGTGATCCTTCTTCGCCTCGGGCGCTTTTTTCTCAGGAGTCCCCGGCAGGACCGGGGCCGCGACGGGCGTCACCACCACCGGCAGATTGACGGCGGCGGGCGACGGGGCGACATAAAGATTGGCGCCCACCATCCGCATGGCCACCAGGGCATAGGGACCGCCCACCGTCACATCGACGGTCTGGGGACCGGCGGGGGTGGCGATGCTGACCTTGTGAGTACCGGCGGGCAGGCTGACGCGGGCCACCGAATAGGTGCCGGGCAGGGTGCGCCAGATGCGTTCGTCGGCAACTTCGGTCGCCACCGAGGCCACCTTGGCGGCCAGACTGAACAGAGCGCCGACCAGCTTGACGGTGTTGTTGCTGCTGTTCTGGGTTCCGGCGTCCAGCGCCGCCTGGGCGATGCCGCGGCTGATGGCGCGGGCCGCCGAACGGGCCAGGATGCCGGGCATTTCGTCGGACAGAGAGCGCCGGGCCATGACATTGACATCGGTCAGCAGCACCGAGGGAACCGGCGCTTCGTCCACCAGGATGCTGGTGGGCACGAACATGGCGGCATCGGGACGGATCACCGGCCAGGAAATCGGCGTCGCCAGGAAGTCGAGGCCGTGGCTGGTGGGGATCGGCAGGATGATCGGCAGCGTCACCGAATTGATGGTCGGGGCATTGCCGGTCTCGATGACGAACAGGGTCTCGGTCTTGCCACCAGCGCCACGGCTGGCCATGCGGGCATCGAGATTCTTCAGGGCGTCATCCAGCTGCGGCACATTGGGACGCATCTCGGCGGCCTTGCGATAGCCGGGCGCCGCCAGCGAAGGCTCGCCCAGGGCTTCATAGACGAAGCCGGCCAGATAATTGCCGAAGGCGGATTCATAGGCGTTCTTCAGCGCCCGCACCTGCGGATCTTCCAGCGTTTCGATGGGATAGCCGTTCAGCTCCTTGAACGAGCGGGTCTTGACGCCCTTTTCCTGCTGCGACTTCTCGGCGGCGTCCAGCTCCTTCGAGCGGTATTCGGCGATGATCGCCTCGCGCTCGTGCATCTTCTTGATCTCGGTGCGGGCGTTGTCCCATTCACCCAGCGCCACATGATCCATGGCGATGCTGACATTCAGGAAGGTCTTTTCGTAGTCGCGGCCGTCATAGCGGCGAGTAGTGTCGTTCAGCAGAACCGAACCGATCTCGCCCATCAGCTTGCCGGGGTCGGTCTTGACGGCGTCTTCCCAGGTGCGGACCTTCTCGTCGGCGCTCAGCCACGAGGCGCGGCTATCGGCAAAGCTGCCCTTCTGGCGCAGCAACTCGCCCTTTTCCAGGTAATAGAGCAGATCCTTGTCCGAGGATTTATTGCCGCTTTCCAGGGCCGTCAGGGCCTGATCGACATTGCCGGTCTGGCTGGCCTGGACCACTTCGGCGGTCTGTTTGGTATAGCCGGCGCAGGCGGCCAGCGAAGCGGTCAGCAGGACCACGAAAGCGGCCTTGACCGCAGATTTTCCCCAAGACGACATCTTAGCTCCCCCAAAGAGCGATTGATTGCGATCACCTTTCCCGCAGCCGCCCCCCTGAGTCAAGCCTGCCCCAAGGCATAGCCCACAAGTTTTTTAAGGACGTTGGAAAATCGCCACCGTTTCCAGATGGGCCGACCAGGGGAATTGATCCACCGGCGTGGCGCGAACCAGGTCATAGCCGCCCTTGGCCAGGATGCGGGCATCGCGGGCCAGGGTCGCGGGATTGCAAGACACCGCCACCACCAGATCTGGACCACCCTCGGCCAGCATCTCGGCTTGGGCGGCGGCACCGGCGCGGGGCGGATCGAAGACCACCGCCTGGAAACGCTTCAGCTCGTCCGGCATCAAGGGACGGCGGGCCAGATCGCGCAGTTCGGCGGTCAGACGTCCGCCAGCGCGATCGGAGGCGGCCTTCAGCGCCCGCAGCGGCGCCTCTTCGCCCTCGACCGCATGCAGCTGAGCCTTTTGCGCCAAGGGGAAGGAAAAGCTGCCGCAACCGGCATAAAGGTCGGCGACGACGCTCTTGGCCCCCACCGCATCGAACACCAGCGCCGCCAGAGCCCGCTCGCCCTCCAGGGAAGGCTGCAGGAAGGAGCCGGGCGGCAAATCCACACCGACGCCGGCAAAGCGCACCACTGCCGGGCGGCGATGGGCCAAAGGCTCGATCATGCCGGTGCCCGGACGCCGCCAGGACAGGCGGGCCAGATCCTGCTCTTCGGCAAAGGCCGCCAGCCGTTCGCGGTCGAACAGATCCAGCCGGGCCTCGGCTTCCACCAGCAGGTCGAGACCGGTCTCGGTCAAGGTGACCACTGCATCGCCTTCGCAGCCGTCTTCCAAAAGACCGGCCAGCAAGGAACGCAGGGGCGGCAGCAGCGCCAGCAGCGGCGGCGCCAGCAGCAGGCATTGATCCAGATCGACGATCTGATGGCTGGCGCGGGCGTTGAAGCCCAGATGAACCTCTTTGCGGCGCTTGGCGAGGGCGAAGGAGGCGCGGCGGCGGCTGCCGGGGGCGATGCTGACCAGCGGCGCCACCAGACTTTCCTCGAACCCGGCGCGGCCCAGGGCCTCGACCAACTGACGGCGCTTCCATCGGCCATAGGCCTCGATAGACAGATGCTGCATGGAGCAGCCGCCGCATTGGCCGAACAGCGGACAAGGCGGCTGCGCCCGGTCGGGCGACGGCGTCAGAACCTGGAGCAGCGATCCGGCCAGACCGTCGCCACGGCGGCCATCGACCCGCACCACCACCCGTTCCCCGGCCAGGGCTCCGGGCACGAAGACCTGCTCGTCGCCATGACGGGCCACGCCGTCGCCACGGGCGCCGACATGATCGATTTCAAGCTCAAGGCTGCGCGGCAGCGCCGCTCCGGCCTTGCCGCGCGGTTTGGAAACAGTGGGACGGCGGCTCATGGGGCCAATGCGCCTTCTACATCATCGAACAGGGCGAAGACGGTATCCAGTCGGGCCAGCTTCAGCACACGCAACGCCGCCGGACTGACCGCCGCCAGGGCGAAACGAATGCCATAACGCTTGGCCAGCTGATAGCCCTCGACCAGACCGGCCAGACCCGAGCTGTCGATATAGCCAACCGCGGCCAGATCCACCACCACATCCCAGCGATCCTGCAGGCAGGCCGAGATTTCGCGGCGGATCTCCATGCTGTTGCTGAGATCGATCTCGCCCCCCAGGCGAACCAGGGCGATTTGCCCCCGGCGTTCGATGGTCAAGGACATGGTCATGGCAGAAACTTGCTCATCCTTAACAGGTTACCCGCGCCGGGCGGCGGCGGCGGCCAGTCCACCTCATCCATCACGCTGCGGATGAAATGCAGCCCCAAACCGCCCGGGCGCAATTCGTCAGGATCGCGCAGCGGCAGCGCCATCATATCCACATGCGGCGCGAAGTCGATCAATTGCACAGCCACCCGCCTGCCGTCGAGCAGGATTTCCAAAACCACCTCGCCGGCGCCGCCATAGCCGTGGCGAAGAATGTTCTGACAGGCTTCGTCCACCGCCAGGATCAGCTCGTCCTGCAAATCGCCCGACATGCCGGCGGCGACGCAAACGGTGCGCACCGCATGGCGATTGGCCTCCAGCCCCTGAGCATTCAGCACCACCCGCCGCGACAACAGAGGGCGGCGGCGGTCCTCGACCAGCAGCAGGGTCAGATCGTCGCGGGGTGCGGCGCCCGGCAGCACCAGCCGCCCCAGCAGCGCCTCGGCCCTTAGGGCCAGCGGCAATTGTGCGGCATCCAGGATCAGGCGGCGCAACTCCTGCTCGCCCATGGCCGGCCCCTGCCCGTCCGCCTCGGTCAGGCCGTCGGTGAACAGATACAGACAGCCGCCGGCCAGGGCCAAAAAGTCCTCGGGGACCGGACGGGCGATCAGCTCCTCGGCGATCCCCAGCGGCGGCACCGCCGCGCCGAAGGCCTGAAAGCGGCCATCCCGTCGCCCCAGCAAGGCCGGTTCATGCCCGGCATTGGCCAGCAGGGCGCAGCCGCTGGCGGCATCGAACAATCCGGCGATCATGGTGACGAAGCTGCCATCGGGCAGCCCGGCGCGGCACAGCGCCTGGTTCATCTGGCACAGCAACCGTCCGGGGCTGGGTTCCTCGGTGGCCTTTTGCCGATAAAGGCTGGAACAGAGGGCCATCAGCCGCGCCGCCTCGACCCCTTTGCCGGCCACATCGCCAATGGCAAAGGCCGTCAGCCCGTCGGAGCGTTCGACGATCTCGAAGAAATCCCCCGAAATATCCTGGGCCGGCAGCGTCACTCCCAGCAGCGGCGAGCGTCCATCGGCATGGGCCGAGCGCAGGCGGCTTTGAATTTCCGCAGCCAGAGCGATCTCATGACGCATGGCGACATCCAGCCCCGACGCGCCGAAATCCCGGCTCATCTCGACGATGCGATCCAGTTGCCGGCGGTAATGATCTTGGGAGTCGGACATCTGTCTACTATGCGCCCAGGCCAAGGCTTGGTAAATATGGCCGGACGACCAAGCCGCCATCGGCGCTCGATCAAGGGAACCGCGACATGAGCAACAGCCCCGCCTCGCCCGACCGCCGCGCCCGCCTGGCCCCGGTTTTTCATCGCTTCGCCCAGGAAAGCCGCGACCGCGCCCAGAATTTGCGGAGCTTATTGGCCGCCAGCCCCCTGGACCTGACGGCCATCAGCCGCGAGGCTCATACCCTGGCCGGGTCCGGCGCCACCCTGGGCGGCGAGGAGATCAGCCGGCAGGCCCGCGCCATGGAGCATCTGACCCTGGAAATCCAAGAGGCCGGACGCCAGCCCGACGGCGCCGAACATCAGCGGCTTTCGGATTTCGTTTCGGCTCTGGAATCAGAGGCCGCCGCCTTCGATCCCGAATCCAAGCTGGATGCCTTTATCGCCGCCATGTTCGCGGCCGGCTGAGCCTCCGCGCCCGCGGCTTGGCCATAATCATACCCGCAGGTGCGACAGACATCGCCTTCGATATCGCACAGTCCCAGACAGTCGGTCACAGGCTACTCCTTTCCATCCTGTCTCAGAGATGGCCTTTTCCCCGACGGGCTGCAAGTCACAACTACGAAGGATGGCGCATCGTTCCGGCAGCGGACCATTACCCCCCTTGGTAGGGGGCACCCCTTGCGAAAGTCCTGCCCATGTGACGATTGACAGAATCCGTCTAGCGAAATCATGGAAAATGGTTAATTATGTCTGGCACTTTCTTGCGACCCTCCGAGGGTGAGATGAGCGGCGAGCAGAGCACCGATGTGAATATTCTGCTAGTGGAGGACGAGGCGGCTGACGCCTGTCTGGTCCGCATGGCACTCAAAGAAGCCGAGACGCCGTCCCAGCTGCATCATGTCTGCGACGGTGCCGAAGCTTGGGCCTTCGTGCAGAAGCAGGACGACCGTTACGCCGCCGCACCGCGGCCCGGCCTGATTTTGCTCGACCTCAACATGCCCCGGATGAATGGCCGCGAATTCCTGCGCCTGTTCCGTGGCGACGAGCGCTTCAAGGACATTCCCGTTGTCGTCTTTTCCACCTCGGAATATGAGCGCGACAAGGAAAGCTGCTATGCCCTTGGGGCTAACGATTTCGTAACCAAGCCCGTCGATATCGACGAGTTTATCTCTGCGGTCAAAGGGATCGAGGCGCGCTGGTTCGCCGCGAAATCCGCGTGATCCCTCTCTTGGCTCAATGAAGGTGTAAAATGGCGTCCGACCGGTCTTTCCAGATCCTCCTCGTTGAGGATGATCCCGCAGACGCCTTTCTTGTGCGCACCGCCATCCGCGAAGCCAAGGTTCTGTGCGATCTGCATCATGTCGCCGATGGCGACAAGGCCATGGCCTTCCTGCATCGCGACGGCGATATGGGCGACGTGCCCCGCCCCGATCTGATCCTGCTGGACCTCAACATGCCGGGCCGCAACGGCCATCAGGTGCTGGCCGAGGTCAAAAGCAATCCCGACCTGCGGGATATTCCGGTGGTGGTGCTGACCACCTCTGACGCCGCCAGCGATGTTCGCGCCTGCTATGCCGCCGGCGCCAACAGCTATGTGACCAAGCCGGTGGATTTGGATGGCTTCCTGAAAGCCATGCGCTCGATCGAGGATTATTGGTTCGCGGTCGTCCGCCTGCCCCGCTAAGGCCTCAAGCTTCCCTGAGAATTAGCCCCGCACACTTAGCCCTGCGCAGCTTGCTCTCGGGGCAGCGTGAAATGCAGGCAGCAGCCTTCTTCCTTGGATTCGATCCAAATACGGCCGCCATGGGCCTGGATCACGGCGCGACAGATCGCCAATCCCAAGCCTGTGGAATCCACCGACGTGGCCCCCAGCCGCTCGAAGGCCTCGAAGGCTTTTGCCGCCAGACTGGGCGCGATGCCCTGGCCGTTATCCTCGACTGAGAATTCCCAGAATAGGCCGGCCAGTTCCGCGCGAACGGTTACTTGCGGCCGCCGATCGGGATGACGGTGACGGATGGCGTTATCCAGCAATTGCCGGAAGACACCCAGCAGCATCTCTTTGTCGCCGGTCAGCTTGGGCAGGTCGCCCAGCGTGATCTCGGCACCGCTGTCATGGATGGAGTGGCTAAGATTGGAGACCGCCTGAGCGGCGATCTCGGCGCTGTCCAGCGGCAGCATGACCGGATATTCCGCCAGAGCCGTGGCATAACGCTGGAAATCCCGCAGCAGCGCCTTCAGACGCAGCCCTCCGGTCTCGACATAGCTCAGCCAAGTCTCGACATCGGGGTCGACGCCGCCCAGCTTGCGCCGCGCCATCTGGGTATAAGAGACGATCGGCCGCACCGGCTCTTGCAGATGATGGGCCGTCACCTGGGCCAGACGCCGCAGCTCGTCATTGACCACTTCGAGCCGCTTGGAATGTTCGCCCGCCAGTTCGCTGGCCTGGAACAGTTCGCTGGTGCGTTCGAAAACCTTTTCCTCAAGGCTCTGCTGATACAGAGCAGCATGAGTCGCACGGCGGTCGGCCTGCAGTGCGAAGGCGTAAAGCGCCCCCGAGAACAACAGCACCATCGCCGCCTCGATCGAGGCCATGATGACCCAGCTATGCAGCGCCCGGCGGGTGGTGATGCCCGACGTCACCACCAGCGGCAGGCCGGCCAGGGTGCGATAGGCCAGGAATTTTTCATTGGCGTCGATCCGGGCGGTCAGGCGGATCACCCCGGACGGAGCGACCTGGACCCCCTTCACGAACAGATCGCTGCCCGCGATATTGATGCCGAATTTCTTGCTATGGTCAGGAGCGCGGGCGATCACCTCGCCGCTGCTGCGGAAGATTCCCGACCCGCCCTCGGGCTCCAGCAGCACCGTCCCCAGATAGTCGGCATAGACATCGGGGTTCACCGCCGCCAGGACGATGCCGATGAACTTTCCCTGACGGTCATGCAGGGCACGCGAGAAATGAATGGTCCGTTCGCCGGTCAGCCGCCCGACCACCGGCAGCCCGACCCAAACCGAGCCCTCTCCTGCCGTATCGCGCTGATGAGTGAAATATTCCCGATCGGCCACATTGACATCATCATAGGTGATGTCCGACGCGGGCACCGTCTCGCCGATAAACCGGCCATCGGTACCGATCACCGCCAGAAAGCGAATTTCCGGGATGGCCTGAAGCTTGGATTTCAGCTTGTCGTTTTGCTGAGCCCGCCCCCACTGACCATCCTCGGCGACATCAGCCACCTCTTGCAGGATATCGTCGATGGAACGGATGCTATCGTCCAGATATTGACCGATGGCATTGGCCATCGAGGTCACCAGCGTCTCGGTCTGAGCCACGGCGCCGCGATAGTCCAGCAGCAACTGCACCGAACAGAGGGCCACCAGCACCGCGATCAACAAGGAAGCGATCAAACGGGCCGTATAACGGCTGGGACCCGAGGACAATGCAAAGGCGCTCATCGGGGTATGATGCCTTGCTTTGACTATATTAACAACGCCCGAGGCGTCAGCGGGCCAGGGAAAACCACTGGCGCAGCCGCCCCACCCCTTGACGGACGCCCTCGCGCAGCCTGCGCCAAGCGTCCCACTGTTCCAGCAGATCATGGGCCCAGGCCCGCCAGCGCAGGATGGTGGATTCCAGCCAAGCGAACCAGCCCAACGAGATCAGCGCCGGGCGACAGAGCAGATAGAGCCGGGTCCACAAGGCCATGCCGGTGATCTTGGCCGCCAGCAGGACGGCCAGCCCCGACAGAACATGCCCCTTGGCCATCAGATAGACCGCCAGCAGCTTGAAGGGCAGGATCATCGCCACCGGCAGCAGAAAGGCCAGCATGGCGCCATAGGGCGGCAGGGCGGCGATCATATCTTCCAGGCGTTTGACGGCGGGCTGACGGGCCAGGGCCGCCATCATGCGGCTCAGCCAAGCCCAAAGGACTTCTTCGACCAGCAGGGTCACGACGCCCAGCACCATCAGCGGTGGGCGACTCCAGCGCCTCAGGCGCTCGGTCCAGTCGGAGGAAATCACCCCGCGACCCGGACGATGACGTCGATGCGAGTGATGCTGGTGCCCTCGGGGGCTTCCGGAACCTTGGTCAAAGCCACCATATGCGCCGGTATATCCTTCAGGCAGCCCGACTGCTCGTAGAAGAAATGATGGTGGTCGGTGGTGTTGGTGTCGAAATAGGACCGCCCGGCATCCACCACGATCTCGCGCAGCATCCTGGCATCGGTGAATTGATGCAAGGTGTTGTAAACCGTGGCCAGCGAGACGCGGATATTGCTGCCCAAAGCCTCGCTATGCAGCTGCTCGGCCGAGATATGGCGATCGCACCCGTCGAACAACAGCTTGGCCAAGGCCAGACGCTGGCGGGTGGGACGCAGGCCGGCATTGCGCAGGCGGTCGAGGGCTTGGCTAAACGGGCGCGGGCTCGGCATGGTCATGGCTGCGTTTCCGTCTGACGGTTTCTCTAATATGCGGTTTTATAAGGTGAAACCGCAGATTCCAACAATTGGAAATACGGGCGGGAAACTTCAAGCCCCCGCCCGTCAGATGCGATCAATCGCCGGTGAGAATGCGGTCCACCAGCTGCTTCACCGTCGGGATGAACCCGCCGGCATAGAAGGGATCGCTGGAGAAGTTGCCGGCGGCATGACCCGCGAACATCAGTTCGTTCTCGGGGTCGGCGCCGTGACCGATATTCTGCAGGGTCTTCTGGATGCAGAAGCTGCGCGGATCGGCGCGGCGGCCGGTGGTGCCGGTCTCGCCCTGGCTCCAGTTCGAGAAAGAGCAGCCCGACAGGCAGCCCATGCAGTCGATCTGGTCCTTACGGATTTCCGCGCTCTTTTCCGGGGTGACGAAGATCAGGGTCTCGTCGGGGGTGCGCAGGGTTTCGGTGAAGCCGGCGGCCAGCCACCCTTGAGCGCGAACCTTGTCGGCGGGGGTGACGAAGACGGCGCGGCCGCGCAGGCCGATGGCCATTTCTTCGGTCAGAGCGCCGGTGGCTTCCGAGCTATAGGGAACCTGGCGGGCTTCACGCTCGCACAGCTCGTTGATGAAGGCGTTCTTCACCGCCGAGGAATAGAAGCCGGTCGGGCTGAAACGATGCAGCATGATTTCACCCTGCTGCAAGGTCAGCAGACGCTGCTTCCACAGGTCCGAAATCGGGCTTTCCTGGGTCAGCAGCGGACGGGTGCCGTACTGGAAGGCGATCGGGCCCAGCTCGGGATTGTCGATATAGTCTTCCCAGTCGCGCAGATACCAGACGCCGCCGGCCATGATGATCGGGCATTCGGGGCAGCCCACCTCGCGCATGGTCTTGCGCAGCTCCAGCAGGCGGGGCATGGGGTCCTGCGGCTTCTTGGGGTCTTCCGAGTTGGACAGGCCGTTATGGCCGCCGGCCAGCCAGGGGTCTTCATAGACCACGCCGCCCAGCAGATTCGGAACCTTGTGATAAGACCGCTTCCACAGCGCCTTGAAGGCGCGGGCCGACGAGACGATGGGATAGTAGTAGACATTGAAGTGAGCGGCGATCTCGGCGACCTTGTAGGGCATGCCGGCGCCGCAGGTGACGCCATGCACCAGCCCCTTGGCGCCTTCGAGCACGCCCATCAGGACCTGCTCGGCGCCGCCCATTTCCCACAGCACATTGATGTGCATGCGGCCTTCGCCCTTGGCGATGTCATGAGCGATGCGGGCCTGGGCGATGCCGCCGCGGATGCCATAGGCGATCAGCTCGTGATGGCGCTCGCGCCGGGTGCTGCCGTGATAGGCGATGGGGACCAGCGTGCCGGTCTCGTCGTAAAAGTCGGCATTGACGCCCGAAAAGGTTCCGACGCCGCCGGCAGCCGCCCAGGCGCCGGAGCTGAACCCGTTACTGACCGCGACACCCTTTCCGCCTTCAACCAGGGGCAGGACTTCACGGCCCGAAATGAGCATGGGCTTAAGCTGTTTCACGTCGACTTCACTCCACTCCCGGGGCGGCATTTCTGCCCCGGCCTTATGATCGTTTCATTACGCCAGCCAAAGATATAGCGCCTTTCTTGATCCTCCGCAAAAGGATCACGACAAGGCCCGGAGAATCGCTCCCGGAGCGTCGCTAAAGACGCCGTCCACACCCCAGCCGAGCAGCCGGTTGGCCTGCATCGGATCGTTGACCGTATAGGCCAAAACCGTCCATCCCCGCCGCTTGGCCTCGGCCACCACCATCGGGCTGATAGCCCGAGCGTTGGCATTCAGGCTAACACAGCCCAGCCGCTCCATCAGGCTTGGCCATTCAGGCGACAGGCTGTCTTGCAGCAGCGCCTTGGGCCAGCCCGACACAACCTCCAGTGCCGATTGGGCGAAGCTGGAGATCAGCGGCGGCGGCCGGTCTGCCGGCCATATTTGGGAAGCGACGGCCATGGCGGCAAGGGCGGTTTTCGCGCCATCCGCCTCCGAGGCCTTGATTTCAATATTCACCCCCAGCCCCAAGGACAGGATCAGCTCCAGCGCCTCGGCCAGGGTGAGAATGCTTTGCCCGGCAAAATCCGGGGAAAACCAGGAACCGGCGTCCAGCCCGCGCAGGACCGCCAAAGGCGTATCCCGCAACGGGCCGTGACCGGTACTGCAACGGTCCAGCGTCTCGTCATGAAAGACCACCGGCACGCCCTCGGCCGACAGCTGGACATCCAGCTCGACCCAGGACGCGCCCTGATCCTTGGCGGCGCGGAACCCTGCGGCGCTGTTCTCGGGCGCCACCGCGGCAGCACCGCGATGGCCGATGACCCGAGGAACAGTCAACACGGAGGATAGACCCAAAGCTTACGCCTCGGCCTTTTCCTCGTCCTTCTTCTTGCTCAGGTCTTCACCGGTTTCCTGGTCGACCTGCTTCATGGACAGCTTGACCTTGCCGCGGTCGTCGAAGCCGATGACCTTGACCTTGACCACGTCGCCCTGCTTGACGACGTCGGTGACCTTCTCGACCCGGCGGGGAGCCAGTTCGGAGACATGCACCAGGCCGTCCTTCGAGCCCAGGAAGTTGACGAAGGCGCCGAAATCGACGGTCTTCACAACCTTACCGTTGTAGATCACGCCCATTTCCGGCTCGGCAACGATGCCCTTGATCCAGTCGATGGCACGCTGGCCGGCATCGGAGTCCACCGAAGCCACCTTGATGGTGCCGTCGTCCTCGATGTCGATCTTGGCGCCGGTCTGTTCGCAGATCTCGCGGATGACCTTGCCGCCGGTGCCGATGACTTCGCGGATCTTGTCCTTCGGAATGTTGAAGGTGGTGATCCGGGGAGCATTGCCCGACACGCCGTCACGGGCGCTGTCGATGGCCTTGGCCATCTCGCCCAGAATGTGCAGACGACCACCCTTGGCCTGATCCAGGGCGATCTCCATGATCTCCTTGGTGATCGAGGTGATCTTGATGTCCATCTGCAGGGCGGTGATGCCGTCGCAAGTGCCGGCCACCTTGAAGTCCATGTCGCCCAGGTGATCTTCGTCACCCAGGATGTCGGACAGCACGGCGAAGCCGTCGTCTTCCTTGATCAGGCCCATGGCGATACCAGCCACCGGACGGGGCAGCGGCACGCCGGCATCCATCAGAGCCAGCGAGGAGCCGCAAACCGACGCCATCGAGGAGGAGCCGTTGGACTCGGTGATCTCGGAGACCACGCGGATGGTGTAGGGGAAGTCAGCCTTGACCGGCAGGCAGGGGTGCACCGCACGCCAGGCCAGCTTGCCATGACCGATTTCACGACGACCGGGAGACCCCATGCGACCGGCTTCACCCACCGAATAGGGGGGGAAGTTGTAGTGCAGCATGAAGTTTTCGCGGTATTCGCCGCCCAGGGCGTCGATGATCTGCTCGTCCTGGCCGGTGCCGAGGGTCGCGACCACCAGGGCCTGGGTCTCGCCACGGGTGAACAGAGCCGAACCGTGAGCGCGGGGCAGCACGCCGACTTCCACCTCGATCGGGCGGACGGTCTTGGTGTCGCGGCCGTCGATACGCACGCCGGTCTTCAGGATGTTGCCGCGAACCACGTCGGATTCCAGGCCCTTGAAGACTTCGCCGGCAACGGCCAGCTGAGCGGCGTTCTCGGCCACCAGGGCCAGGGCCTTCTTCTTGACGTCGCCGACGGCGGCATAACGTTCCTGCTTGACCACCACCTTATAGGCTTCGGTCAGAGCGGCGACGATGCCTTCCTTGACGAACAGGTCCTTGACGATGGCGACTTCCGGAGCCGCGGGGGTCAGATCCCAGGGTTCCTTGGCGCACTGCTCGGCCAGCTCGATGATGGCGTTGATGACCGGCTGGAAGCCCTCGTGACCGAAGGTCACGGCGCCCAGCATCACCTCTTCCGACAGCTCCTTGGCTTCGGATTCGACCATCAGCACGCCTTCGGCGGTACCGGCGACCACCAGGTCCAGCTTCGACTCTTCGATCTGCGACATGGTGGGGTTCAGCACATAAGCGCCATCGATATAGGCGACGCGAGCCGCGCCCACCGGGCCCATGAAGGGCACGCCCGACAGAGTCAGAGCGGCGGAGACGCCGACCATCGACACGATGTCCGGATCGTTTTCCAGATCGTGAGCCAGAACGGTGATGACCACCTGGGTCTCGTTGCGGAAGCCGTCGGCGAACAGCGGACGGATCGGGCGATCGATCAGGCGGGAGACCAGGGTCTCCTTCTCGGACGGACGGCCTTCACGCTTGAAGAAGCCACCGGGGATCTTGCCGGCGGCGAAGGCCTTTTCCTGGTAGTTCACGGTCAGGGGGAAGAAGTCCACCCCGGGCTTGGGCGACTTGGCGGCCACCACGGTGCAGAGCACCTTGGTCTCGCCATAGGTGGCGAGCACAGCGCCATCGGCCTGACGAGCGATCTTGCCGGTTTCCAGAACCAGCTTGCGCCCGCCCCACGTCAGCTCTTTGCGATAGGTCTTAAACATGGACATACGAGTTATTTCCTTTTCCGGGGCGAAGGCCGGATTGCCGACGCCCTGCATTCCGCGGCCCCATTCCTTTGGGCCGGCTCCATCATCTCTTGGGCAGGCCCTGCCATCAGGGCCAACCGGGGTGCGATGAGCAGACCCCTAATACACGGAGACCCGCGCAAGGCATTCCTTGCGCGGGTTCCCGTTGATCGTACCAACCACAGACATAAAGACAGGCGGTTGGTTCGGTCTCATGCGGCGCTTACTTACGCAGGCCCAGACGGGCAATCAGCTTCTCGTAGCGGCCATATTCCTTGCCCTTCACATAGTCCAGCATGCGGCGACGCTGGCCGACCATGATCAGCAGACCACGGCGGGAATGGAAGTCCTTCTTATGGTCCTTCAGGTGCTCGGTCAGATTGCGGATGCGCTCCGACAGAATGGCAACCTGCACTTCGGGCGAGCCGGTGTCACCTTCGACGGTGGCATATTCCTTGATGAGCTCAGCCTTACGTTCGGGAGTGATCGACATCGTGGTCTCCTAATTTAAAGGTTCAAAACGCGCACCGGACGGACTTCTCCGTCTTCGATGCGGACCAACGCCACCAAACGCCCATCAGCCATGGCTCGCACGGTCAATCCCGCGGAAATGGATGAAAGATCGTCACAGCCAGCCAGCCGGCTTACCGCCAGGGGCTGCCCGCTCTGCAGGCGACGGGCCTCGTCTTCCGTCAGGGCCAACGCCGGGATGTCGTCCAGCGCGGTCTCAACAGGAAGCACATAATTCGCAGATGCCGCACTATGGCTAAACTCTTCAAGCTTTTCCAGGGAAATCGCATTGCCTTCATGGAAGGGGCCGCAGACGGTGCGGCGCAGCATCGAGACATAGCCCACCGTCCCCAGCGCCAGCGACAGGTCGCGGGCCAGCGAACGGATATAGGCGCCCTTGCCGGTGCCCACCTCGAACTCGGCCCAATCGGCGTCATGGGCCACCAGTTGGAAGCGGTCGATGCGCACGATGCGGGCCTTCAGCTCGACCTGCTGATCCTTGCGGGCCAGATCATAGGCGCGGCGGCCATCCACCTTGACGGCGGAATAGATCGGCGGCACCTGCTCGATCTCGCCCAGGAAGGCGGGAATGGCGGCGGCGATCTGCTCCAGGCTGGGACGCACGTCCGAGGTGGCCGTGACTTCGCCCTCGGCATCATCGGTCGAGCGGGATTCGCCCCAGGTGACGCGGAAGCGATAGGACTTGGCCCCGTCCATGACATAGGCCACGGTCTTGGTGCCCTCGCCCATGGCGATGGGAAGAATGCCGGTGGCCAGCGGGTCCAGCGTGCCGCCGTGACCGACCTTGGCGGCGCCGGTGATCTTGCGCACGCGGGTGACCACGGCGGTGGACGTCATGCCCAACGGCTTGTCGATGGCGAGCCAGCCATTGATGGGAAGACCGCTGCGCTTACGCCCCATCGTCCCGGCCCTCGTCCTCGTCGTCCGAGAAGAAGCGGTCGTCGGCGTCATAGTCGCCATTGCTGCCGGCCTCGACGTCGCGGCGGACCTCGGGGCTATGCAGCAGGGCTTCGATGCGGCTGGCATTGTCGAAGGTGGTATCGGCCACGAACGAGAAGTTGGGCACCACCCGCAGCTGCACCATCCGCGCCACTTCATGACGCAGGAACGGGCGCACTCGCTTCAGCCCTTCCAGCAGCGACTTGGACTCGCCGCCGCCCAACGGCACCACGAAGACGGTGGCGTTGCGCAGATCGGGGCTGACGCTGATTTCGGTGACGGTCACGCTGCGACCGGCGACATCCGGGTCACGGATATCGCCGCGTTCGAGGACCATCGCCACGGCATGGCGCAATTCCTCGCCCACGCGCAACTGGCGCTGGCTTGGGGGTTTTTGACCACGGCTCACGACGGCACCTATAAGGCGGGAGAGAACTCGCCGCACCCCTTACAGGGTGGCGGCGATTTCCTCGATCTCGAAGCATTCGATGACGTCGCCGATCTGCAGATCGTTGTAGTTCTCGAACGACATACCGCATTCGTAGCCGAACTGAACATCCTTGACGTCGTCCTTGAAGCGCTTCAGCTGGCTCAGCTTGCCTTCATGGATCACCACATTGTCACGCAGCAGACGCACGCCGGCGCCGCGCTTGACTTCGCCTTCCACCACACGGCAGCCGGCAACCTTGCCGACCTTGGTGATGTTGAAGACTTCGCGGATATCGGCGTTGCCCAGGAAGCGCTCCTTGAGCACCGGAGGCAGCATGCTGGTCAGCGACTTGCGCAGATCGTCCGCCACATCATAGATGATCGAGTAGTAGCGGATATCGACAGTGTCGCGGCGGGCCATATCGCGGGCCTGCGGGTTGGCGCGGACATTGAAGCCGATCACCAGCGCCTCGGAAGCCTTGGCCAGAGTGACGTCGGATTCGTTGATGCCACCCACGGCGGCATGCAGCACGCGGACCTTGACGGCGTCAGTGCCCATCTTTTCCAGGGTGGAAACGATGGCTTCGACCGAGCCCTGCACGTCGCCCTTGATGACCACCGGCAGTTCCTTGGCCTCGCCGGCGGCGATCTTCGAGAACATCTGCTCCAGGGTGCCACGGGCGCCGGCGGTGGCCTTGGCGTCGCGATCCTTGCGCTGGCGATAGCCGGCGACTTCACGGGCGCGGGCTTCGTCCTCGACGGTGACGAAATCGTCACCCGCCGACGGCGTGCCCTGCAGACCCAGCACTTCGACCGGGCAAGCCGGACCGGCCTGCTCGACCTTGTTGCCATGATCATCGACCAGGGCGCGGACACGGCCCCATTCGGAACCGGCGACGAAGACGTCACCGACCTTCAGGGTACCCTTCTGCACCAGAACGGTCGCCACGGAACCACGGCCGCGCTCCATCTTGGCTTCGACCACCACGCCCTGGGCGGTGCGGTTCGGATTGGCCTTCAGATCGAGGATTTCGGCCTGCAGGAGGATAGCCTCCTCCAGCTTTTCCAGGTTCATGCGCTTCTTGGCCGAGACTTCCACCGCCAGCACGTCGCCGCCCAGCTCTTCCACCACCAGTTCGTGGTTCAGCAGCTCCTGACGGACGCGGTCGGGGTTGGCGCCCGGCTTGTCGATCTTGTTGATGGCGACGATGATCGGCACACCGGCGGCCTTGGCATGGCGGATGGCTTCCACCGTCTGCGGCATGATACCGTCGTCGGCAGCCACCACCAGCACCACGATATCCGTCACCTTGGCGCCGCGGGCGCGCATGGCGGTAAAGGCTTCGTGGCCAGGGGTATCGATGAAGGTGATCTTGGCGCCCGAGCGCAGATGCACCTGATAGGCACCGATATGCTGGGTGATGCCGCCGGCTTCGCCCGACACCACGTCGGTGGCGCGCAGAGCGTCCAGCAGCGAGGTCTTGCCGTGATCGACGTGACCCATGACGGTCACCACCGGCGGGCGGCTTTCCAGCACATCGTCGATATCGACTTCGCCGGACAGGCCGATCAGCACGTCGGAGTCGGACACGCGCTTGACGTTATGACCGAACTCGGAGACCACCAGCTCGGCGGTATCGGCGTCGATGCTCTGATTGATGGTCGCCATGATGCCCGAGCGCATCAGGCACTTGATCACGTCGGCGCCGCGCTCGGCCATACGATTGGCCAGTTCCTGCACGGTGATGGTTTCCGGCACGATGACGTCGCGGATCACCTTCTCGGCGCTCTTCTGCATCATCTTCAGGCGTTCGCGTTCACGGGCGCGCTTGACCGAAGCCAGCGAGCGGCCACGCTGGCCGCGATCGTCGTCGGTCAGAGCCGCCGTGATGGTCAGCTTGCCTTCGCGACGGCGAGGCTCATTGCGCTTGACCGGAGCCGGCGGCGGCTTGTGAGCGACCGGGCGGACGCCGGGGCGCTTGACGGCGCTGTCTTCTTCCTCGTCCTCGGCGGCGGGAGCGGCAGGAGCCGCGACCGGAGCGGCCGGCTTGGCGGGAGCGGCGGCCTGCGCGGCCACAGCCGGAGCGGCGGGCTTCGGCGCCTCGGCCACCGGAGCGGCTTCGACCTTGGGAGCGGCGGCAGCGGCGGCGGCTTCCTCGGCGGCGCGGCGGACGGCCTCCTCGGCGTCACGCTTGGCGCGCTCGGCTTCCTCGGCGGCGCGGCGAACGGCCTCTTCCTCGGCGCGGCGGCGGGCTTCTTCCTCGGCCTTCAGGGCTTCCTGCAGGGCGCGGGCGCGAGCGGCCTTCTCACCGGTGGTCAGGTCCAGATGCGGCGGATGATTGCCGGCATGAGCGGGCTCGGCGACAGGCGCGGGAGCCACGGGCGCAGGAGCGGGAGCCGCTTCCTCCACCGGAATGTTCAGCAGATCGGCGGGGCCGTCCTTGACTTCATGCAGGGCTCCACCGGCGCCCGGTGCGAAGGTGCGCTTCTTGCGCACTTCCACGGTCACCACCTTGGAGCGGCCATGCGAGAAGCTCTGGCGCACTTGGCCAGTCTCGACGGTCTTCTTCAGTTCGAGCTTGCCCGGCGACAGCTTCAGCGGCGCCTTCCGGTCGTTGTCGTTCTCGGTCATCGGTTCGACTTACTCTCAATCCCGCAGGCCCAGGGCCCGCACACTCAATTACCCTCATGCGCTTCGATGGTCCGGAAACCGGACAACCGCAACGCCTCGATCCGCAAGCCCTCGGCCAGCCTTCCCGGCAGCAGCAGGACATGAACGGCATGGTCCCGCCCGAAGGCAGTCCCCAATTCTTCGGCCGTCAACACCTCGACCAGCGGCACAGCCGCCTGCGTGGCCTTGATCAGGGCCTTGATCTTGTCGCGGCCATCGGCGGCACCATCACTGGCCGCCAACAACACCGCACCCGGCTTGGCCTTGGCGGATTTCAATTCGGCTTTCACCTTTTCGAAACCCACGATGGCCTGGCCTGCCCGCCTTGCCAAACCCAGCAGCTCTTGACAGCGGCGGGTCAGCAAATGTTCAAGCCGGTCGGCCATATCCGCCGGAACCGTCACCTTGCGCCTTGCCGCCTTGGAGAATTGGTTCTTGGCCAGAACCAATCCCACCGCCGCACGCTCGGCGCTGATCCAAATTCCCCGGCCCGGCAGCTTTCCCGCCAGATCGGGCACCACCTCGCCGTCGGGAGAGACGACGAAGCGGATCATTCCTTCCGCCGGCTTGACCTGACCCGAAGCGATGCAGCGGCGGTTGGGACCGCGCTCGTCCTCTTCGGGCAGATCAAACTCGTCCGGCTCTTCGGTCATGGTCGCCGAAGGCCTTTAGGCCTCTTCCCCTTCGAACCAATGAGCACGAGCCGCCATGATCACGGCATTGGCCTGATCTTCGGTCATGGCATCCTTGCCCACGATCTCGACCAGTTCATCGCCGGCCAGATCCGCCAGATCGTCCAGGGTCTTGACACCCTTTTCGCCCAGCTTGACCAGCATGCCCGAGGTCAGCTCTTCCAAATTGGTCAGCTCTTCCGTCACACCCAGCTCGGCGCAACGGGCGGCATTGCGCTCGTCCTGTTCTTCCAGGAAGGTGCGGGCGCGCTGCTGCAGCTCGTCGGCGACGCTTTCGTCGAAGCCTTCGATGCCGGCCAGATCCTCGAGCGGCACATAGGCCACTTCCTCGACCGACGAGAAGCCTTCGGTCACCAGCAGATGGGCGATCACATCGTCCACATCCAAGGCTTCGATGAACATCTTCGAGCGGGTCTTCAGCTCTTCGGTGCGACGCTCGGACTCTTCAGCCTCGGTCATGATGTCGATGGCCCAGCCGGTCAGCTGCGAGGCCAGACGCACGTTCTGACCACGGCGGCCGATGGCCAAGCTCAGCTGGTCGTCGGGCACCACGACTTCGATGCGGTTGGCTTCCTCGTCCATCACCACCTTGGCGACCTCGGCCGGAGCCAGGGCATTCACGATGAAGGTGGCGGGGTCCTGCGACCACTGGATGATGTCGATCTTTTCGCCCTGCAGCTCGGCAACCACCGCCTGGACGCGGCTGCCGCGCATACCGACGCAGGCGCCGACCGGATCGATGCCGGAGTCGCGGCTGATCACGGCGATCTTGGCGCGGGAGCCCGGATCACGGGCAACCGACTTGATCTCGATGATGTTGTCGTAGATTTCCGGCACTTCCTGGGCAAACAGCTTGGCCATGAAGGTCGGATGAGTGCGCGACAGGAAAATCTGCGGGCCGCGCTGTTCTTCGCGGACGTCGTAGATATAGGCGCGGACGCGATCACCGGTGCGCAGAACTTCGCGGGGGATCAGCTCGTCGCGGCGCAGCAGCGCCTCGGCGCGGCCCAGATCGACCACCACATTGCCGAACTCGACACGCTTGACCAGACCGTTGACGATCTCGCCCGAGCGGTTCTTGAATTCCTCGAACTGACGCTTGCGCTCGGCGTCGCGCACCTTCTGCACGATGACCTGCTTGGCGGTCTGAGCAGCAATGCGGCCGAAATCGATGGGCGGCAGCGGATCGATGACGAACTCGCCGACCTGCGCATCAGCCCTGCGGCGACGGGCAGCACCCAGAGTCATCTGGGTGGCTTCGTTCTCGATCACCTCGACCACTTCCATGAAGCGCGACAGCTGGATCTCGCCGTTCTTGCGGTCGATATGGGCGCGGATGTCGTGCTCGTGGCCGTACTTGGAGCGACCGGCCTTCTGAATGGCCTGCTCCATGGCCTCGAGGACCTCGTCGCGATCAATGTTCTTGTCGCGGGCGACGGCGTCGGCGACCTGAAGAAGTTCGGGGCGGGGAAGTGCTGCGGTTCGTTCCATGATCCGTTCTCGACGTCGGCCGTCAGGCCTCTTCAGTCAAACCTTGCTCTTGCATGGCGGCGGCGATCAGCTCGTCCGTCAGCACCAGCTTGGAGCGATGAATGTCCGTGAAGGGGATCAAGACCTGAACCGTCTCAACCTCCAAACGGACGTTGTTGGCTTCGTCCAGCCCCAGCAGCAGGCCGCGGAACCGCTTGCGCCCATCCACGGGGCGAAGGGTCTCGACCTTGGCTTCGAAGCCGGCGAAGCGCTCGTAATCCTGCAACCGGGTCAGCGGCCGGTCGATACCGGGAGAGCTGACCTCCAGCGAATAGGCGCTGGGAATGGGATCTTCGACATCGAGCAAGGCCGAAATGGAGCGGCTGATATCAGCACAATCTTCCACGGTCATCGACGCACGATCGGCCCGTTCGGCCATGATCTGCAGAACCTGATGCTTCTGCCCCTGCAGGAGCACGCGCACCAGTTCGTAACCCATAGCCTGTAAAGACGGCGCGATCAGTGCCGAGATACGGTCCTCGATGCTCATGCGCGACGAAAATCCTACCCTAAAAAACAAAAAAGTGGGCCAATGGCCCACCCCTACAACCCCGTCAAGCGGGACTACAAGAATGTGTCTTCCGTCACTATAGCCAGGACGGGCGCAGAGTAAAGCTTTTTCGAGAAAGCCTTCCCCGCGCCAATCGCACTGCTAGCCTCGCGGCTTACGGCTGTATCTGAGATAAATCGGCTCTCTGCCCTGGGCAATCGCCTTGGCTTCATAGCGGGTCAGCGGCCAGTCGGCCGGCTTGACCGAGCGATCCGTCGAGATTTCCGCGAAGTCGGGACGCAAGCCCATCTGCTCGACCGCCCATTCCTTATAGACGGCATCGTCGGTGCCGATGCGCAGCTCGCCGCCATCCACCAGCAGGCGGGACAGCTCGTCCAGATTGCCGGGACCGATGAAGCGGCGGTCGGCATGGCGCTTCTTGGGCCAGGGATCGGGGAACAGCACGAAGATGCGCTCGAAACAGGCGTCGGGCAGCGCCGGGAACAGGCGGCGCACATCCTCGGGGAAGATGCGGGCGTTATGGCTGCCGTCGCGGTCCAGATGTCCCAGCAGGCTGGCGATGCCATTCAAGAACACCTCGCCGCCGATCAGGCCGACATCGGGATTCTGCTTGGCCTGCCAGGCCAGATGCTCACCGCCGCCAAAGCCGACTTCCAGCCACAGCGCCCGGGGAGAATGGGAAAACAGCGTGAAGGGGTCCAGCTTTTCATCTTGCCCGGGTTCGGGAATGGACAGCTGCGGCAACAGGGTCTCGACAAGACCCTGGCCGGTCTGGCGCAAGGGCTTTCCCTTGCGCCGACCGAAGAAGCGAGGCCGCGATCCGGCCTCGCCCTCAGGACTATAGATGCTCATCGGATCCGGTCTTAGCTCAGAGCGGACTTCAGAGCATCGACCAGATCCAGCTTCTCCCACGAGAAGCCGCCATCGGCCTCGGGCTCACGACCGAAATGGCCATAAGCGGCGGTGCGGGCATAGATCGGCTTGTTCAGACCCAGATGGGTGCGGATGCCGCGCGGGGTCAGGGACACCAGCTCCTGCAGCACCTTGGACAGCTTGTCCTCGTCCACCTTGCCGGTACCGAAGGTATCGACATAGACCGACAGCGGATGCGACACGCCGATGGCGTAGCTCAGCTGAATGACGCACTTGTCGGCCAGACCGGAACCAACCACGTTCTTGGCCAGATAGCGGGCGGCATAAGCCGCCGAACGATCGACCTTGGTCGGGTCCTTGCCCGAGAAAGCGCCGCCGCCATGAGGAGCGGCACCGCCGTAGGTGTCGACGATGATCTTGCGGCCGGTCAGGCCGGCGTCACCATCGGGTCCGCCAATCACGAAGCGGCCGGTGGGGTTCACATAGAACTGATCCTCGGGGCACATCCAGCCTTCCGGCAGCACGTTCAGCACATGCGGACGGACGATCTCGCGGACTTCTTCCTGGGAGAGCTTCTCGCCATGCTGGGTCGAGACCACCACCGAGGTGGCGCGCACCGGCTTGCCGTCGATGTACTGCAGGGTCACCTGGCTCTTGGCATCCGGGCCCAGGCCGGGCTCGGCGCCGGAGTGGCGGGCCTCGGCCAGCGACTTCAGGATGGCGTGGGAATAATAGATCGGAGCCGGCATCAGCACCGGGGTCTCATTGACGGCATAGCCGAACATGATGCCCTGGTCGCCAGCGCCTTCGTCCTTTTCACCGGCGGCATCGACGCCGACGGCGATATCGGCCGACTGGGAATGCACCAGCACTTCGACCTTGGCGTTCTTCCAGTGGAAGCCGTCCTGCTCGTAGCCGATATCCTTGATGGCGGCACGCGCAACGTTCTCCAGAACCTCCTTGGTGATGGAGGACGGACCGCGCACTTCACCGGCCAGGGTGACATGGTTGGTGGTGCAAAGGGTTTCCACCGCCACGCGGGCGTAAGGGTCAGCCGTCAGATAGGTGTCGACGATGGCATCGGAGATGCGGTCGGACACCTTGTCGGGATGGCCTTCGGAAACGGATTCACTGGTAAAGAGATAATTGGACTTCGACACGTCGATCCTCCGAAATCCGGTTGACACAGGACCTAGGGGCAACGACGGAATCCATCGGTGCTCCCACTTAGCCGGGTCTTTAACGTGGCGGCAAGCGGTCAAATCTCCACGGCGGCACATCGCGGATGGCGAGGACGCGGCCGAGTCTCGTACCTACTTTTCGTCCGCTCTTCAACCATTATCGCAAGAGGGATTTGAAGAGGCCTTAGTTTTCGCCTTCGGCCTTATCGCCAGCCTTGGCCAAGGCGCGGGCCAGCTCATAGATCTGATGGCGAAGCTCGGGGTTGGAAATCGCCTGATAGACCAGCACCATCTGGCGGATTTCGCGGGTGGTGGGGCAGTCGGCATCGACGGTGCCGATCCGCGGCAGCGCCGATTCCTCGACCTCGACCGCCATATCCTCGAAGAAATAGCTGGCCGGCACCGCCAGCTTGATGCCGATCTCATGCAGGCGCGAAGCCGCTACGGTGGAATCGCCGCTTTCATATTTCTGGATCTGCTGCACCGACAGGCCCAGATCCCGCGCCAATTCCGAACGCCCCATCCCCAGGGTCTTGCGACGCAGGCGAATGCGCCCGCCGACATGGATGTCCACTGGGCGGCGGCTGCGCACGGCCTGCGGCTTGGGGGCTTCCTCTTCGGACGACATGGGCAACTCCACAACTCATAGCTGCCGACATTATGTCACGCAGCTATTCCGTGTTTACCCTCTTTGGTCGAAACGTCAAGGAGAAAGTCTCGTTAGTCCCTTAGTCGCTAATTTCCTTATAACTCATTGAAAACATCACGATACTCAGGCGAAAAATTACAACCAATAAGATGCGTTGCGACAAAAAGAAAGGCGCCCTCCGGCAGGAGAGCGCCTTTTCAGAAAATCGGGCGAATCCGATTTACTTGGCTTCGGCAGCAGCCTCGACGGCATTGGCCAGGGCCTTGGCCAGCTCGAAGACCCGCTTGCGCACCTGGGGGTCGAGGATGCGGTAATAGGCCCGCACCAGCTCCAGGGTTTCGCGCTTGGTCATCGGGTCGGCTTCGAAGCTGCTTTCGCTTTCTTCGGCCAGACCGGCGATCATCATGCGCGGGCTTTGCAGCGACACATCGTCGGCCATGTCGTCATAGAAGAACGACACCGGGACATCCAGCACGCGCGACAGGTCGAACAAGCGCGAGGCGCCGATGCGGTTGGCGCCGCGCTCGTACTTCTGCACCTGCTGGAAGGTCAGGCCGATGGCTTCACCCAGCTTTTCCTGGCTCATGCCCAGCAGCGTGCGGCGCAGACGCACGCGGGCGCCGACATGCACGTCGATGGGGTTGGGCTTCCCCGAAGGGGTACGTCCACGCCCCGAGCGGCGCGGCGCGTCGGATTTGTCTTTCTTAGGAGTGCTGGGGACGCGAGCCATGGCAAATCTCATAATCACTAGGTTAATCAACGACACCGGTTCGCGACAAAATGTCAGAAGACATGACCGAACGGCAGCGCCTCAACTGTAGTCATACAGCAGTATGCAAGTCAACAACCATCATTACTCAAAGCTGTGTTTTCTGGCAATACCACTCACCGATAATCGAACAACCGACGCCACATAGCGGCAGCTGCAAGAACGACGGACAGTAGCAAGAATACTACCCTCACCCCCCATTGCGCAAATGCACAAAAGGAGGAAAGCGGCTTCGGAAGTGGAGAATCAAGGAATCCGCTTTGTCCTAAAGAGATTTCCCCCAGAACGCGGCCATAGCCGTCCACAACCGCCGTTATGCCCGTGTTGGCCGCACGCGCTAGTGGCAGACCTTCTTCGATGGCCCGCAGCCGCGAGGCGGCGAAATGCTGATAAGGACCAGCCGACAAACCGAACCAGCCGTCATTGGTGATGTTCAGCAGCCAGTCGGGACGATCGGCGCGATCCACCACCTCGCCGGGGAAGATCGCCTCATAGCAGATCATCGGCCCCGCCGGCGGCAATCCCGGCCAGCGCAGGGTGCGCGGACCAGATCCCGGCGTGAAATCGATGGCGCCCGCCGTCAACTTGGGCAGCGGCAGAACCTTGCTAAGGGGCACATATTCGCCGAAGGGCACCAGATGCGCCTTGTCATACGAGCCCAGCAGATGCCCCTGCCCGTCCATGGCCTGCAAGCTGTTCCAGATTTCGATGATGTCGCCTTGGGCGTCGAAGGTTCCCCGGGGGGCCCCGGTCAGCAGCAGCCCGCCGGGCGGCACCGCCTCGGCCAGCATGCCTCGGGCGTTGCGGTCCTGCTCCAGGAAGGACTGGGCCGCCGTTTCCGGCCAGATCACCGCCGTCACCTGCTCCCGCCCCGGAGCGCGGGACAGCTCGACATGCTGTTGGATATGCATCCAGCGCTTGGCGGGCGACCATTTCTCGGCCTGATTCACATTGCCCTGCACCAGCCGCAACGTAATATCCGGCCAGGCCGGCGAGGGCTCGGCGGGAATGCGCAGCAGCCCGAAAACCGCCGCCGCCGCCAGCAAGACGAAGCCGCCGAGCACCGCCGCCTTGTCGCTTGTCCGGCCCCGCGCCAGCACCGCCGGCATACCGGCGGCCAGGATGGTCAGCAGCGACAGGCCATAGACGCCGAAGACCGAGGCCAGCTGCGCCACCGGCAGGACCGCGATCCAGACCGAGCCCAGCAGATTCCAGGGAAAGCCGGTCAGCACCCAATCGCGCAGCCATTCCACCAGCACCCAGGCCACCGCCAGCAGCATGACCCGCGACGGACCCGCCGGAAAACGCCGCGCCGCCAGGGTCGCCAGACCGGGAAACAGCGCCATGCCGCCCGCCAGCCCGAAGACGGCGAAGGGGATCATCCAGCCGAATTTCAGCGGATCGATCAGCATGGCATGGGCGATCCAATAGAAGCCCAGCGAGAAATGGCCGAAGCCCCACCACCAGCCGGCAGCGAAAGCGCCCCGCTTGCGAGGGGCGCTGTCCATCAGCCAGACCAGCCCCGGCAGGGCCAGCCAGAGAAAGGGGATCACGCCGAAGGGCGGCAGAGCCAGCCCGCCCAAAAGCCCCAGCAGCACCGCCAGCCCATGACGGCGCCAGCCGCGTAAGCCTCCGACCCGCTCGGCCCAAGCCGCCAGCAGCCTCACAGCTCCGCATCCACCGGCTTGGCCAGACGCCGCACCCGCAGCCGCTTGATGCGGCGGGGATCGGCATCCACCACTTCGAATTCCAGCCCAGAGGGATGAGAGATCAGCTCGCCCCGGCTGGGAATCCGTCCCGCCAGGAAGAAGACCAGACCGCCCAGGGTATCGATATCCTCGCCGTCTTCCTCATCCACCAGAGGGCCGACATAGGTCTCGAACTCTTCCAGCGGCAGACGCGCGTCGGCTTCGAAGACGCCGTCGGGACGTTCGACGAAATCGGGCTCGACCTCGCGGTCATGCTCGTCCTCGATCTCGCCGACGATTTGCTCGACCACATCCTCGATGGTCACCAGCCCGTCGATGCCGCCATATTCATCCACCACCAGCGCCATATGGGTGCGCTTCAGCCGCATCTCCAGCAGCAGGTCGAGAATGCGGATCGAGGGCGAGATGAACAGGATGCGCCGGACGATGCGCTGAAGGGAAAAGGGCTTGCCCGACGCCACCAGCATCAGCACGTCCTTGATATGCACCAGCCCCACCGCATCGTCCAAGGTGCCGCGATGGACGGGAATGCGGGAATGGCCCCTGGCCTGAATCACCTCGACCAGATCTTCCAGACTGGCGCGGCTGTCCAGCGCCACGATATCGGCACGGGGCACCATGACGTCATAGGCGGTCAGGTCGCGGATATGCAGGATATTGCCCAGCAGACGGCGCTCATGCTCGTCGATGGGGGCTTCGGCTTCCTCGCGGTCTTCGAACAGCTCTTCCAGCGTTTCGCGGACGCTTTCGCCATTTCCCTTGGAACGGCGCAGGGTCTTCAGCCAGCCGCGGATGGACTGGACCAAAGAATCGTCATTGGCCCCGTTCTCACGGGGCTTGCTACTGCCAGGGCTGTCGTTCATTGGGCACCGTCCTCGGCATAGGGGTCGGCAATGCCGATAGCGGCCAAGGCGGCGGTTTCAAGGAATTCCATATCCTCGGCCTCGTCATCTTCCTCATGGTCGAAGCCCAGCAGATGCAGGACGCCATGAACCACCAGATGGGACAGATGATCGCCCAAGGTCTTGCCCTGCTCGACGGCTTCGGCGGCAATGGTCTCATAGGCCAGGATGACGTCGCCCAGCACCAGCGGGCCGTCTTCGGGCAGAGGTTCGCCGTCATCGTCCAGGCTGGCGAAGGACAGCACGTTGGTCGGCTTGTCCTTGTCGCGATAGTCGGCGTTCAGCTTGCGCACCAGGGCGTCGTCGGCCAGCACGACGCTGATCTCGGCCCGCTCCAGCGGCAGATCGTCGCAACAGGGCGCAGCTTCCTGCACCGCCTGCAAGGCGGCGCGGCGGCACAGACTTTCGGCATCCGGCAGAACCTCGGCCCAGGGGCCGGCTTCGATGGACAGGATCACACCCTCGGGGCTCATGCGCTTTCTCCGCTGTCTTTCTTTTGCCGCTCACGGGCGTCATAGGCGCGAACGATGCGGCTGACCAGCCCGTGGCGCACCACGTCGCGGTCGGTGAAGCGCACCATGCCGACACCCTCTACATTGCCCAGCACGTCCAGGCAGTCCTGAAGTCCCGATTTGGTGTTGGGCGGCAGATCGATCTGCGACAGATCGCCGGTCACCACCATGCGGGAATTCTCGCCCAGGCGGGTCAAGAACATCTTCATCTGCACCGGCGTGGTGTTCTGGGCCTCGTCCAGGATGACGAAGGCATTGGCCAAGGTGCGGCCGCGCATGAAGGCCAGGGGGGCCACTTCGATATCGCCGCTGGCCAGCTTCTTGGCCACCTGATCGCCGGGCAGCATGTCATGCAGGGCGTCATAGAGCGGACGCAGATAGGGGTCCACCTTTTCCCGCAGATCGCCGGGCAGGAAACCCAGCCGCTCGCCGGCTTCCACCGCCGGGCGCGACAGGATGATGCGGTCGACCTCGCCCTTGATCATCATCGAGACGGCCTTGGCCACCGCCAGATAGGTCTTGCCGGTGCCCGCCGGCCCCAGGCCGAACACCAGCTCCTTGTTTTCCATGGCCTTCATATATTCGGCCTGGAGAGGGGTGCGGGGCTGGATATGCCGTTTGCGGGTGACGATGGCGAGGGCACTGCCCGCCTCGCCCAGGCCCGACATGCGTAGGGCGGCGTCGACATCGCCGCTTTCCACCGGATAGCCGCGCTTCAGGCGCAGATAGAGGGCGTCCAGCACCGCCTCGGCCTCTTCCACCCGATCGGGGGCGCCGTCGATGCTGACCGAATTGCCGATGGCCGACAACGTCACCCCCAATTGCCGCTCGATCCGCTCCAGATGGCAGTTGTGCGGTCCGAACAGCATCTGCAGCAGGCTGTTATCCTCGAACTCGCGGGTCGAGAGGATGGTGGGGGCTATGTCGTCGCTCATGCGCAGGCCCTTTGCTCCACAAGTTCGCCCGCCAGGGAATTCGGGTGGGCGCCGGTGATCTTCAGACGCTGGACGGTGTTCATCATGCTGGCCGGAGCCTGCACGAAGACCGACTGCATATAGGGGCTCTTGCCGATCAGCTGGCCGTCATGACGGCCCAGCCGCTCCAGCAGCACATCGAATTCGCGGCCGACGCAGGCGGCGTTGAAGGCCTGGGCCTGCTCGTTGATCAGGGCATGGAAGGCGGCAAGACGCTCTTCCTTCACCGCCTCGTCCAATTGCTCTTCCATGGCTGAGGCCGGAGTGCCGGGACGCGGGCTGTATTTGAAGCTGTAGGAAGCGGCAAATTTCACCTGCCGCACCAGCTCCAGGCTGTCCTGGAAATCGCGGTCGCTCTCGCCGGGGAAGCCGACGATGAAGTCAGACGACAGGGCCAGGTCGGGACGCGCGGTGCGCAGCTTGTCCACCAGCCGCAGATAATCGGCGGCGGTATGCTGACGATTCATCGCCGCCAGAATGCGGTCCGAGCCCGATTGCACCGGCAGATGCAGGAAGGGCATCAGCTGCGGCACATCGCCATGGGCGGCGATCAGCTCGTCTTGCATATCGCGGGGATGGGAGGTGGTGTAGCGGATGCGGGCCAGCCCGTCGATCTCGGCCAGTTCGCGGATCAGGCGGCCCAGGCTCCAGCCTTTGCCGTCGAGACCGTCGCCGTGATAGCCGTTGACGTTCTGCCCCAGCAAGGTGATCTCGCAGACCCCTTCGGCCACCAACCGCTTGGCTTCGGCCAGAATGGCGCTAGCAGGGCGGGAATATTCCGAACCGCGGGTATAGGGCACCACGCAGAAGGTGCAGAACTTGTCGCAGCCTTCCTGCACCGACAAAAAGGCCGTCGGCCCCTGGGCGGTGGGCGCCGGCAGATGATCGAACTTGGGCTCGGCCGGGAAGTCGGTATCCAGCACCCGTCCACCGGCGCGGCTGGCGCGGGCCACCATCTCGGGCAGGCGGTGATAGGTCTGCGGCCCCAGCACGATATCGACATAGGGCGCGCGGGCCAGGATTTCCTCGCCCTCGGCCTGGGCGACGCAGCCGGCCACGGCGATCACCAGCCCCTTGCCCTGGGCTTCACGGGATTGCTTCAGATTGCGCAGACGGCCCAGCTCCGAGAACACCTTTTCCGAGGCATGTTCGCGGATATGGCAGGTGTTGACGATCACCATATCGGCGTCGTCCACCTCGTCGGCGGCGGAATAGCCCAAGGGCGCCAGCACGTCCGCCATGCGGGCGGAATCGTACACATTCATCTGGCAGCCATAGGTTCGGATAAAAAGCTTCTTGGCCAAGGACGGATATTCTCAAAATTGCGCGAGGGCGGCCGGTCCGCCCTTAAGTGATAGCTAACATCAGCTCCGGCGAAATCAAGTTACCCCACCGAGACAGGTTCGGGAACCCGCCCCATATTTGCCTGCACCAGACGACGGCTGACCACATCGTGACAGTGGTCGGTCAGAGCCTTGCGGGTCTTGAACTGCTCCAGGCTGACGGGCTCGTGGAAATCCACCTCGATGGTGGTGGTGCCCAGCCCCAGCAGGATCCAAAGATGCGGCGCCAGATCCATGTCGCCATACCAAGACCAGAAAGACCGCCAGCCCCAGCCGATAGGCAGGCCGTCGATGCGGGTATAGGACACCGTCACCGGCTGCACCGGCAGGCGCTTGCCATCGGCACGCGGCGTCTCGGCCACCGACAGCAGGGCGCTCTTGAAGGGCAGCACGCGATTGCCGTCATTGCTGGTGCCTTCGGGGAACAGGATCAGCGATTCGCCCATATTGCCCAGGCGGCCCAGCATCTGTTCGCGCTGTTCGGCGCTACGCTGGGCGCGGCGCTCGATAAAGACGGTCCGCCCGATCTTGGCCAGGAAGCCGATGCCCGGCCAGGTGCCGACTTCCCGCTTGGCGATGAAGACGCCGTTGATCAGGGTGCCCAGCACCACGATATCCAGGTAGGAGGCATGGTTGGCGACGAACAGCGCCGGAGCATCCTCGGTCGGCTTGCCACGCACCTCGATGGTGAAGCCGATGATCCAGGCCACGCCCTTCCAGTAATAGCGGGTATAGCGATGGAACAGCGGAATGCCCCGCTTGCCCAAGCAGAGCAGCAGCAGATAGGGCGGCACCATCAGCAGCGTCCAACTGATGAAGCCCAGCAGGCGCACGGCGGCGATGAAAGGGCTGTGGAACTCGCTCATAGGCTGCTAAGAGCCGTGCGGTCGTAATGGCGGAAATATTTGTCCGTGATCTGGTCGGTCTTGACGATGACGCAGACGTCGGTGGTGTTGAACTGGTGATCGACCACGGCGCCGTCGCCGATCCAGCCGCCCAGGCGCAGATAGCCCTTCACCAGCGGCGGCAGGCTGACCAGCGCCCGCTTGGGATTGATCTCGTCCGCCGGGATGCGGTTCATCTCGGTAAAGAGCGCCGGCAGGGCACGCGGGCGGAAGGGCTCGGGCGCCAGATGATTGTGATAGAGATAGCTGAGCGGCAAAGCCAGCGCATCGGGATCGGTGCCCGGCAGGCTGGCGCAGCCGAACATCAGATCGACGCCATAGGTGAAGACATAGGTGGCAAGGCCGCGCCACAGCATCTGCATGGTCATCTTGGTGCGGTAATTGGCATGCACGCAAGACCTGCCCAGCTCCATCACTGTGCCCGAATAGGCGGTGATCTTCGAGACCTCGTACTCGCTGGCGGAATAGAAGGACTTGAAGCGACCGCTGTTGGTGCGCTGCATGCGATAGGTGCCGACCACGCCTTCGGGACCGTTGCCCAGCTTGGTGTCGATCACCAGCAGGTGATCCCAATCTGCGTCGAACTGGTCGAAGTCCCGGCCCGAAGCCGCCATCTCAGGCGTCGGCTTGGCCCCCATCTCGTCATAGAAGACTTGATAGCGCAGGCGCTGGGCCGCCTCGATCTCTGCGGTCGTGGTGGCTAGACGCACCTCCAGACTGCCGGAGTCCATCTCATCGAGATCGTTCGACATGGCGCTATGCTGCCTTTTGCTTGGGTTGCCGCCCGGTCAGATCCGGGCGCCGGTCAGTGGCCGTCCGAGCCATCCTTGTCGTCACCGAGGGGAACGGCGTACAGCTCCAGCCGGTGTCCCACCAGCTTGAAGCCGAAGCGACGGGCGATCTCGCGCTGCAAGGCTTCGATCTCGTCACTATGGAATTCGATAACACGCCCGCTTTGGACATCGATCAGGTGATCGTGATGGGCCTCGGGCGCTTCCTCGTAGCGGGCGCGGCCGTCGCCGAAATCGTGGCGTTCGAGGATGTTCGCCTCTTCGAACAGCCGCACCGTGCGATAGACGGTGGCGATCGAGATGTTCGAGTCGATGGCCGTGGCGCGGCGATAGACCTCCTCGACATCCGGGTGGTCCAAGGCATCCGAGAGCACGCGGGCGATCACCCGACGCTGCTCGGTCATCTTCATGCCCTTTTCGATACAACGCTGTTCGATACGTGAAATCATGCAGGCTATGTAACCGATCCCATGAAGGACTCGCAAGCGCAAACAAAAGGGCGCCACCGGCCGGAACCGAGGGCGCCCAACTTCTGTCAGCGTCCGAACGATCAGGTCGTGCGGCGGCGCTTACGCGGCTTGGTGCCCAGGCCGATCTTCTTGGCCAGGGTGCTGCGATGAGAGGCATAGTTCGGCGCCACCATCGGATAGTCGGCGGCCAGGCCCCAACGTTCGCGATATTCCTCGGGCGTCATGTCATAGGCGGTCTTGAGGTGACGCTTCAGCATCTTCAGCTTCTTGCCATCCTCGAGGCAGATGATGTAGTCGGGGGTCACCGACTTCTTCACCGGAACCGCCGGCTGAGGACGCTCGGGAACCACCGGAGTGGTGCCAACCGAAGATAGAGTGCGATAGACCTCGTGAATCAATTGCGGCAGATCAGAAACCTGAACGCTATTGTTACCAACATGTGCCGCGACGATCTCAGTGGTCAACGCCAGCAATTCATTATGGCTGTTTTGATCCGACATTCGGCTCCAACCCCTTAAATACATCAGATTGATGAATGTATAATTTTTTCCAGGAGTGTTGGCAATACTCAATGTTACTCTTGAAAAATGTCAGCCCACAATGAGAGACCTGATGCCTAATCACCGCCTGGACATCACAGGAGAAATCTGCCCCTTAACCTTTGTGAAGACTAAGCTCATGATCGAGAAAATGTCTTCAGGAGAAACGTTAGACGTGCGCCTTAAAGGAAAGGAGCCCCTTCGCAACGTTCCTCGTTCAGTCAAAGAACTGGGTCATGACATTCTGTCCTTGACGCCGGAGCCCGGTCAGGACGAGTCGGGAACGCATATTCTAACGATCAGAAAAGCCTGATCTCCTAAACCAGGCTTAGCAGGGCGGGCATGTCAAGATGGCACTCCAGATGCTCGGCCAGACGGTCGAGCACGCTCTCCACCAGCCCCTCATAGGCTAGGTCCTGACGCCGCTCAGGGCGCAGCTGCGACAGCAGGGCATGGCGGAAGCCGTCGCGGGCGAACAGCCCGTGCAGATAGCAGCCCATCACCCGCCCGTCCGCCGACACCGCGCCGTCCGGGTGACCGCCCAAGGTCAGGAAGGGCCGGGCTTTAGCATCCGGGCCATCGGTGCGGCCCATATGCATCTCGTAGCCAAAGACCTCTTGCCCCAGACCGCTGCCCAAGACCTCGCGCAGGGTCTTGTCGCCCCCCATCTCGGTCTCGACCGCCAGCCAGCCCAGGCCGGGCGTCTCGCCGGGCGGGCCTTCGATGCCCAAGGGATCGGACACCTTGGCTCCCAGCATCTGATAGCCAGCGCAAATGCCCAGCACCGCGCCGCCCCGGCGGATATGCGCCGCCAGATCGATGTCCCAGCCCTGCGCCCGGAAAAAGGCCAGATCGGCGATGGTGGCCTTGGAGCCCGGCAGGATCACCAGATCGGCTCCGGCAGGCAGCGGCTGACCAGGGGTGATGAAGTGCAGCCGTACATCCGGCTCGGCGGCCAGCGGGTCGAAATCGTCGAAATTGGCGATGCGCGACAGGCGCGGCACGACGATATGAATGCTCCCGTCTCCCTTAGTCCCGCCCGATAGGGAGGCAGCATCCTCGGCGGGCAGACGGGCGGCATTGGGGAACCAGGGCAGCACGCCGAAGCAAGGCCAGCCGGTCTTCTCGGCGATGATGTCCAGGGCCGGCGTGAACAGCGCCGGATCGCCCCGGAACTTGTTGATGATATAGCCCTTCACCCGGCGGCGCTCGGACTCGGACAGCAGCGCATGGGTGCCGACGATGGAGGCGATCACACCGCCCCGGTCGATATCGCCCACCAGCACCACCGGCAGATCGGCGGCCTCGGCAAAGCCCATATTGGCAATATCCGCCGAACGCAGATTGACCTCGGCGGCGCTGCCAGCCCCCTCGACCACCAGCCGGTCGCGTCCCTGCCCCAGGATTTGGAAGCTTTCCAGCACCTTGGGCAGCAGGCTGGGCTTCAGGGCGTGATAGTCCTTGGCACCGGCATTGCCGATCACCTTGCCCTGCACCACCACCTGCGAGCCCACATCCGACTGGGGCTTCAGCAGCACCGGGTTCATATGCAGGCTGGGGGCGATGCCGCAGGCGCGGGCCTGCAAGGCCTGAGCCCGCCCGATCTCGCCACCATCGGCAGTGACGGCGGCATTGTTGGACATGTTCTGCGGCTTGAAGGGGGCCACCGTCAGCCCCCGCCGGACGAAGGCCCGGCACAGCCCGGCCACCAGCAGGGATTTCCCCACATCCGAGCCGGTACCTTGCAGCATCAGCGCCGGAGGGCGGTCCAGATTAGCGGGCAAGAGCGTCTCGCAAGGGATCGGCGCCACGATTGCTGGCCGACTGTTCCAGCACGATGGCCCGGTTCGAGAGGCTTTGGCCGTAATAGGCGGCGTTCCAGGATTCCTTCGGCGACAGCACCGCGCCATTCAGGGTCAGCCCGCCGTACAGACCGACACCGCTCAAGGAATAGGCCAGAATATCGGCGCCGCCATGGCTGGTGGTATCGCCGCCGATCCCGGCGCCGACCACCGCGAAGGTGACACCGGCATCGGCCCCGAACTTGAACTGATTGTTCAGCACGGCCCGCAAGGCAGAGTCCGAGCGGATCATGAAGATCACCGACGAGCTGGCCGCGCCGATCTGCAGCCCGAAGCTGCCGCCGCCCAGGGTCAGAAAGCCGGGATAGGACCAAGTCCCGTCAGCGTTATGAGACAGAACAATGCCGGTGCCATATTCCCCGCCCAGGAAGAACCCGGCCTTATAAAAGCTGGGAACGATGATGACCGCCTTGGCGGCCTGAAGGTCGGCGCGGAAATGCTGCTGGTAATTGCTGTCCACCGCCATGCGTTCCAAGGTCGACTGCGCCTGCGAGATCAGCTGCTGCTGATCCAGCTGCGCCTGAGCGGCGGCCATCGGCAGCAGCAGGATCGCCGCCAGGGCCAAAAGAAGCGTGCGAACCTGCCTCATCCTCAGAACTCCACACCGGGTTGAGCCTTCACGCCGTCGCGGAAGGGGTGCTTGACCAGGGTCATCTCGGTCACCAGATCGGCCGCCGCCACCAAGGCCTCGGCGGCATTGCGGCCGGTGACCACAACATGCTGCCGGGGCGGACGGTCGGCGATGACCTCCATCACAGGCTCCAAGGGCAGATAGCCATAACGCAGCGCCACATTCAACTCATCCAGGATCACCATGGCATAGCTGTCGTCTTCCAGCATGGCCTTAGCCTCTTCCCAGGCCCGTTCGGCGGCGGCGGTGTCGCGGGCGCGGTCCTGGGTTTCCCAGGTAAAGCCCTCGCCCATGGCCTTGAAGACCACCTGCTCGGGGCCGAAGCTTTCCAGAATGCGGCGCTCGGCGGTATCCCAAGCCCCCTTGATGAACTGGATCACGCCCAGCTTCATGCCATGGCCGACGCAGCGCAAGCCCATGCCGAACGCCGCCGAAGACTTGCCCTTGCCCGCCCCGGTATGGACGATCAGCAAGCCCTTCTCGCCGCTTTTGCCGGCCATCATGCGGTCGCGCACCGCCTTCTTCTTCACCATCTTGGCATGGTGACGCAGATCGGGATCTTCCGTGGGTTCGCTCATGACAGTTCCTTGAGAAGGTCGGGGGTGGAGTTGCGCCGGGGCCGCCACAAGCCCCGCTCGATGGCTTCCCGCAGCCGCTCCATCATCTCTTTCAGAGCAGCCGGGTTGGCCTCGCGCAGGAAATCGCGCACGGCGTCATCTTCGATATAGGCTTCGAAAACGGCATCAAAATGGTGATCCTTGACGCATTTCGCCGTCGCCGCGAAGGCGAACAGGTAATCCACCGTCGCCGCCATATCGAAAGCCCCCTTATAGCCGTGGCGCATGACGCCGGCGATCCATTTGGGGTTCACCACACGGGCGCGGACCACCCGGGCGATCTCTTCTTCCAGGGTGCGGATGCGCGGCGTTTCGGGGCGGGAATGGTCGGGGTGATAGACGGCAGGAGCCTGCCCCGACAGCACCCGAACCGCCGCCGCCATGCCGCCTTCGAACTGGTAGTAATCATCGGAGTCCAGCAGATCATGCTCGCGGTTGTCCTGATTCTGGATCACCGCCTCTGCCGACTTTAGCCGCGATTCGAACAGGCCATGTTCCGCCGCCCCCGACGCGCCGTCGCCATAAGCATAGCCGCCCCAGGCGACATAGGCGCGAGCCAGATCAGCATCGGTGCTCCAGCCCCGCTCGTCGATCAAGGCCTGCAATCCGGCCCCATAGGCCCCCGGCTTGGAGCCGAAGACCCGGAAGCCGGCCCGGCGCTTGGCCTCGACCTGAGATTGCCCCAGGGCTTGCAGCCGCTGGGTCTCGGTACGGACGGCTGCCGCCAGGGGATTGTCCTCGTCAGCCTCGTCCAGCGCCGCCACCGCGCGGGCCGCCGAATCGAACAGATCGATCAAAGCCGGGAAGGCATCGCGGAAAAAGCCCGAGACCCGCAAGGTCACATCCACCCGAGGCCGATCCAGCAGCGACAGCGGCAGCACTTCAAAGCCCGTCACCCGGCGCGAGGCGGCATCCCAGACCGGACGGGTGCCCAGCAGAGCCAAGGCCTGAGCGATGTCGTCGCCGCCGGTACGCATATTGCTGGTGCCCCAGGCGGTAACCGCCACCGACTTGGGCCATTCGCCATGCTCTTGGACATGACGTTCCAGCAGCAGGGTGGCCGACTTCCAGCCCAGGGTCCAGGCGGCGGGCGTGGGCACCGTGCGGCTATCGACCGAATAGAAATTCCGCCCGGTGGGCAGCACATCCGGGCGGCCTCGCGTCGGCGCCCCCGACGGCCCCGGCGGCACGAAACGCCCGGCCAAGCCTTTGAGCAATCCTTCGATCTCGGCAGGACCGCAGGCTTCGACCGAGGGGCGTAAGGCAGAGGCGATCCAGGCGAGGACGGCGGCGGTGTTTTCCCTCACCCCCAGCCCCTCTCCCGCTTGCGGGCGAGGGGGATCGAGGGGGTGAGGGTATTCCACCAACCTCGCCGCCAATATCTCCAGCCGCTCGACCGTATCACCCACCGTGCGCCAAGCCCCCTCGCCGGTCAGGAGGTCGGGGCGCGGGCCAGTCCAGGCATCGGCCATGACGCAATCCAGCGGATCGAAGCCCAAGCCGAGATCATCGGCCAAGGCCCGCAGAAGCGAGGCTTGATGCGGCTCGGAGCCGCGCGGAGCCCTTGCCAGCGCCACCAGCAAATCGGTCAGCAATCGGCCTTGCGGAGAGACGCCGAAGACATGCAGGCCATCGCGGATTTGCAGTTCCTTCAGCTCGCACAGGTGATTGTCCAGCTTGGCCAGGGCGTCGTCGTCGCTGTCCTTGGGCGCGATGCCGCAATCCTCGTCCAGACCGCAGGTGCGGGTCAGGGCCAGGATCTCGTCGCGCAGAACCTTCAGGCGGCGGGGATCGACGGCGGCGGCTTCGTAATATTCGTCCACCAGCTGCTCAAGCTGGCGCAAGGGGCCATAGCTTTCGGCGCGGGTCAGCGGCGGCGTCAGATGGTCGATGATCACTGCCTGAGCCCGCCGCTTGGCCTGGGTACCCTCGCCGGGGTCATTGACGATGAAGGGATAGAGATGCGGCAGCGGCCCCAAAGCCACTTCGGGGAAGCAATCCTGGGACAGCGCCAGCGACTTGCCCGGCAGCCATTCCAGATTGCCATGCTTACCCATATGCACGATGGCGTCGGTGCCAAACGAACGGCGCAGCCAGGCATAGAAGGCCAGATAGCCATGGGGCGGCACTAAATCCGGGTCGTGATAGCTGCTGGAGGGATCGATGTTATAGCCGCGCGCCGGCTGCACCCCGACCACCACCTGACCAAAGCGCAACAGCGACAGGGCGAAGGCTCCATCCAGCATATGCGGGTCGGCCTCGGGGGCACCCCAGCGGGCCGTTACCCTCTCCTGCACCGGCTGCGGCAGGCTGGCGAAGAAGGCCCGGTAATCCGCCAGCGGCAGGCGTTCGCGCACCTCGCGGCCCTCGCGGCCCTTCAAATCATTGGTCACACCTTGCTGCACCAAATCCATCAGGGCGGCGGAATCGGTGGGTACCTCGCCCGTCTCATAGCCGGATGCTTGGAGGGCCTTCAGCACCTCGACGGTGCCGGCGGGGGTATCCAGCCCGACACCGTTGCCCAAGCGGCCGTCGCGGTTGGGATAATTGGCCAGCACCAGCGCGATCTTGCGCTCGGACGGCAGCTTGCGCCGCAGCCTCGCCCAGCCCGCCGCCAGCTCGGCCATGAAGGCGATGCGGTCCGGCACCGGCACATAGGCGACGATGTCGCTTTGGGTGGCCTCGTCCCGGCGCGAGGCTGCCTTGAAGGACACCGCCCGTCCGATGATGCGGCCATCCACTTCCGGCAGCGCCACATTCATGGCGATATCCTTGGCCGACAGGCCGTTGACGCCGGTGCGCCAAGCCGTCTCGGTTCCGCCCGAGAAGATCACCTGCAAGACCGGGCAATCGGCCTCAGCAAAGGGAGTATCCTGCGGGCGGCCGGGAGCCGCCACGGCAAAGCCGGTGGCGTTCAGCACCACATCGGCGGGCGCTTGCCGCAACAGCTCGGCCAGGGTGGCGGCGGAGAGCGGGTCTTTCAGACTGGCAACGAAGATCGGCAGGACATTGAGGCCGCGCTGGCGCAAAGCTGTGGTCATGGCGTCGATGGCGGCGACATTGCCCGCCTGCACCAGGGCGCGATAGACCACCAGCGCGGCGGTGGGAGCTCCTTCGGTCCAGGGCAGGCTGTCGAGACTGGCTCCCGGCGGATAGAGCCCGGCAGGGGGCAGCGGCACCGGCTCCAGCCACTCGGCCTGATGCCCGATCAGCGACGCGGCATAGGCCAGGAATTGGCGGGCATTGCCAGCCCCGCCATGCACCAGATATTGCCACAGCCGATGCGCCGCCTCGGGCGGTACCGAGGTCCAAGCCGCCAGCTCGGCGTCGGGCTGGTCGTCGCCCGGCAGGAAGGCCACGGGAGTGCCTGCCGCCTTGCAGGCCGCCGCAATCTGCTCGACGCCATAGGTCCAATAGCCGCGCCCGCCCAACAGGCGCACCACCACCAGCTTGGCATGGCGCACCACCTTGTCGACATAAAGATCGACCGACATCGGGTGCCCCAGATGCAGCAGATTGGCGAGGCGCAGGGTGACGGGCGGCGCCAACGCCTGAGCCAGACAGGACAGTTCCGTATCGGCAGCCGACAGCACCACCAGCTCGGCGGGGGTCTGGCCCAGATCGACGGCTTCGGACCCGTCGGTAATAGCTCCCGGCGTGGCGGCGAGAAGATGCATGCGCTATTCCCTCACCCCCCAGCCCCCTCTCCCGCTTGCGGTAGAGGGGGGGTAAAGGTGCTCCCTCTCCCGCAAGCGGGAGAGGGTTGGGGTGAGGGAATAAGAAACCAACCTCACCCCTGAATTCCCTTGGCGATCGCCTCGCGATCCAGCCCTTTTTGGCCGATCACCACCAGCTGGCTGGAGCGGGCCTCGCCCGGCTTCCAGGCGCGGTCGTAATAGCCCGAGACACGCGCCCCCACAGCCTGCACCACATGGCGCAGGCCCTTGCCCTCGACCGCCAGGAAGCCTTTGAGACGCAGGATGTCATGAGCTTCGATCACGCCGGCCAGCCGCGCCATCACCGCTTGCGGGTCGGCCACCACCGGCAGGCTGACGGCGAAGCTTTCGAAGTCGTCATGGTCATGGCCGTCTTCGGTATCGTGATGAGACGGGCGGGCATGCAGATCATCCTCGGCGGCGGCGTCCAGACCCAGCAGAACCACCGGATCGACCACGCTCTGATGGCTGTGCAGCAGCTTGACGCCGGGACGCAGCTCGGACTTCAGCCAGGCTTCCGTCTCGGCCAGGGCGGCGGCATCCAGCAGGTCGGTCTTGTTCAGCAGCACCAGATCGGCGCAGGCCAGCTGATCCTCGAAGACTTCTTCCAGGGGGTTATCGTGGTCCGGGCGGGCCATTTCCTCAGGCGTCGAAGCGAAGCGGCCAGCCGCCAGCGCCGCGCCATCCACCACCGCGACCACGCCGTCCACCGTCACCTTCGAGCGGATATCCGGCCAGTCGAAGGCCTTGACCAGCGGCTTGGGCAGCGCCAGCCCCGAGGTCTCGATGATGATATGCTCGGGCGGATTGGCGCGGGACAGCAGCTTTTCCATGGTCGGCAGGAACTCATCCGCCACCGTGCAGCACAGGCAGCCATTGGCCAGCTCGATGATGTCGTCCTCGGCGCAGCCCGCCACCCCGCAGGAGGCCAGCAAGTCGCCATCGACCCCGACATCGCCGAATTCATTGACGATCAGGGCGATACGGCGGCCATTGGCGTGGGACAGCAGGTGGCGGACCAGGGTGGTCTTGCCCGCGCCCAGGAAGCCGGTGATGACGGTGGCGGGAATCTTCTTCATCGATGATCCTTGAGAACAAGAGGAAGCCCGGCGGCCACGAAGACCACCTTATTGCTGACGGCGGCGACGGCTTGGTTCAGCCGCCCGGCATGATCACGGAAGGCGCGGGCCAGGGCGTTATCAGGAACGATGCCAAGGCCGACTTCGTTGGAGACCAACACCACCGGACAGGCCAGCCCGGCCAGCCCGGCCTTGAAAGCATCGATGGCGGCGGCAACATCGACCTCGGCCATCATGAGATTAGACAGCCACAGGGTCAGGCAATCCACCAGCACCACCCGGCCCGGACGGCATTGCTCGCGCAAGGCCTCCAGCAGGGCCAGCGGCTCTTCGACCGTCACCCAAGGATCGCCGCGCCGCGACTGATGCAGCCGCACCCGCTCGGCCATTTCGTCGTCCCAGACTTCCGAGGTGGCGATATAGACGGGCTCCGCCCCGGCCTGTCCCAGCAGCAGGGACTCGGCATAGGCGCTCTTGCCCGAACGGGCTCCCCCGAGAACCAGGGTCAGAGGCGGCAACATGGTGGCGATCCTCCCTCCGAGGATGGTGAGCCGGCCGCATCCGGGGAGGTCTCCTGGCTTACGGGATCAGCGGACGAAGCGCCTTCCCAGCCGGTTCCCCGGCCAGTGGCTTGATGCCTCATCCTCTCCCGGTCACAGTTGCGGGGGCAGCGTCGGCTTGACCGAACTTCCCTGTCCCGAAGCGGAGTGGAACAAGCGTTGTAGCCAAGTCGGACTTATAAAGCCAGCCAGTTTACGCCCTGTACGCGCCATACTCCGGCTATGGCGTCGATGCGGGTTAAAGACAAGGGCTCGACCACGAAGTTCAGGGCGGCGGAAGCCTTGATATCCAGGGCGATCGCCAAGGCGGCGCGGATGGTTCCGGCATGGGCCACGGCGATGATGTCGCGGCCCTCGTACTGGGCGCTCAGGCGATTGACCACCGGGCGCACCCGGTCCACCACATCGGCGAAGCTTTCTCCGGCGGGAGGCCGCGCATAGGCCGGCTCGGCCCAGAAGGCGGGAAGGTCGGGGTCTTTGGCAGTGGTCAGCTCGGCCCAGCCATGGCCCTGCCAGCGGCCGAAATCCTGCTCGATCAGATCGGGCTCGACCAAGGATGGCACCAACGGCACCCCGGTGGCCTCCAGGGCGGCGATGGTCTGGCTGGTGCGCATCATGCCGCTTTCCACCAGCAAGGCGTTGCGGGGCAGCTGCTTGGCCAAAGCCGCCAGCAGTTCCTCGTCCGAGGTGTCGCAGGGCAGGTCCAGCTGGCCGGTGATGCGGCCTTCGGGATCGGGGACCGGCGCGTGACGAACCCACCACCAGCGGGTCGGCGTCATCATGATCCCACCGCCAAGATCGCCAGCAGGGCGCAGACTTCCGCCGCCTGCTCGGCTCCGCCCAGCACGTCGCCGGTATGGCCGCCGATATGTTTGCGGGCCAGATGGCCGATGACAGCGGCTCCGGCCACCGCCGCCAGCCCCGCCGCCACGGCGGTGGACAAAGGCAGCAGCGCCGCAGCAATCGCCAGGGCCAGAATAGCCGCCGTCAGCGCCACCGTCTGGCTGGGCTGCCCGGCGCCATGGCCCAATCCGTCGGAGCGGGCCGGGCTCAGGCCCTGCATCAAGCCGGGAATGACGGCGCGGGAGAGGGCATGAGCCGCCACCAAAGCCGCGCAAGCCGCCCAACTGGAGGGAAACGAGGCCAGCGCCGCCGCCCGCAGCAGCAGGCTCAGGGCCACCGCCACCACGCCGTAGGAGCCGATGCGGGAATCCCGCATGATCTCCAGCTTGCGATCCTTGTCGCGGCCGCCGCCGAAGCCATCGGCCAGATCGGCCAAGCCGTCTTCGTGCAGACAGCCCGTCGCCCAGACCCCAGCCGCCAAAGCCACCAGGGCCGCGACCGCAGGCGGCAACGCCAGATGCGCCAAGCCATAGACCGCCGCGGATAGACCGCCGACCACCAGACCCACCAGGGGAAACATCCGCATGGATTGGGCCAGCCCACCTTCGGGCATGTCCTTCAGATGCGGCAAAGGCAGCCGGGTCATGAAGACCAGGGCCAGATGCAGTTCTTTGAGCCAGCTATTCATGGCAGGGGTTATAGGCCATCGGCCCCGCCACCACCAGCCCCACCCTTGCGGAGCGGCGGCGCAGAAGCTAGGTTACGGGAAATTCGTCTTCACCATATGGAAAGCAAGCCATGGCCGAAGTGCTGGCACCCTTGATCCAGGTTCTCGTCATGATCATCGAACTGTTCAAACTGGCGGTTCTGGGCTCGATCATCGTGACCTGGCTGATCCATTTCGGCGTGCTGAACACCAGCAACCGGGCGGTCTATATGATTGCCGATGCGCTGTACCGCATCACCGAGCCGGTCCTGCGCCCCTTGCGCAACATCATGCCCAACACCGGCTCGCTCGATCTGTCGCCGGTGCTGCTGTTCATCATTCTCTATCTGATCGAGGCTTATCTGCCGATGATCCTGCGCGGCCTTGCTTAGTCCGTCACCTGTCACTCCCTGGAACGGTGGTGTCCGGCTGGCGGTCAAGCTCACCCCCAAGGCGGCCCGCGACCAGATTTCCGAGGTCGCGCCGGAAGCCGACGGCGGCGTGGTGCTGAAGGCCTCGGTCACCACTGTGCCTGAGGACGGCAAAGCCAATGCGGCCCTGATCGCGCTGTTGTCCAAACGCTGGAAGATCGCCAAGAGCCGCTTCGAGATTGTTTCCGGCGCCACCGACCGCCGCAAGACCCTGTTCATCGCCGACGCCAGCCCGGAAGAGCTGGAGCGTCTGATCGCCGAAAGCTGCAAGAGGTAACCACATGACCCAGACTGCCAAGATCATCGACGGAAAAGCCACTGCCGCCGCCCTTCGCGAAGCCGTCGGCGCCCGCGTTGCCGAGCTGAAGGCCCAGCATGGCCTGACTCCCGGTCTGGCGGTGGTGCTGGTGGGCGAAGACCCGGCCAGTCAGGTCTATGTCCGCAATAAGAACGAGCAGACCAAGGCCGCCGGCATGAACTCGTTCGAGCATAAGCTGTCCGCCGACACCTCCGAGGCCGATCTGCTAGCCCTGGTGGATAAGCTGAATGCCGACCCCGCCGTGAATGGCATCCTGGTGCAGCTGCCCCTGCCCAAGCAGATCGACAGCCAAAAGGTTCTCGACCGCATCCTGCCCGAGAAGGATGTGGACGGCTTCCATCCCGTCAATGTCGGCCGTCTGGTCACCGGCGGCGAGGCGCTGGTTCCCTGCACGCCCCTGGGCTGCCTGATGCTCTTGAAGCGGGAACTGGGCTCGCTGGCCGGCAAGAAGGCCATCGTGCTGGGCCGCTCCAACATCGTCGGCAAGCCGATGGCGCAGCTGCTGCTGCGCGAATCCTGCACCGTGGTGGTGGCCCATTCCAAGACCCACGACCTGCCCGGCGAATGCCGTCAGGCCGATATCGTGGTGGCCGCCGTCGGTCAGCCGGAAATGGTCAAGGGTGCCTGGATCAAGCCGGGCGCCGTGGTCATCGATGTGGGCATCAACCGCGTTCCCGGCTCCGAACCCGGCAAGACCAAGCTGGTGGGCGATGTGGACTTCAAGGATTGCGTCAGCGTGGCGGGAGCCATCACCCCGGTTCCCGGCGGCGTCGGCCCCATGACCATCGCCGTGCTGCTGCGCAACGCCGTCGAGGCCTGCTGCCGCCAGAACAAGATTCCCTTCACGGAAGTCTTCTAAGCACGAAAAGAAAAAAGGCCGGAGGAAACTCCGGCCTTCTTTATTAATGCAATTCCGCGCGGATTTTCTGGCGCAGCATATCGATGGGCTGGAATTCCTCGCCCTGCTGATAATGCCAGAAGGTCCAGCCGTTGCAGGCCGGAGCGCCTTGCACCAAAGCGCCGACCTGATGGATCGAGCCCTTGTGCAGATCGGTAATCAGGGTGCCGTCGGCACGCACGCGGGCTTCCCACTTGCGACGCTCGCCGCCCCACAGGATATCGCCCGGAGTCAGCAGGCCGCGCTCCAGCACGGTGCCAAAGGGAATACGCGGCTCGGACCGCTTGTTGGGCGTCGACAGGACCGACGGATCGGACAGCTCGCGCACATGGCTGATGCGTTCGCGGGCGGCGGCGATATAGGCATCGTCGCGCTCCAAACCGATAAAGCGGCGGCCCATCTTCTTGGCAACCGCGCCGGTGGTGCCGGTGCCGAAGAAGGGGTCCAGCACCAGATCGCCGGGATTGGTGGTGGCCAGCAGAATGCGATACAGCAAGGATTCCGGCTTTTGGGTCGGATGGGTCTTCTTGCCGTTGCTCTTTAAGCGCTCATGGCCGGTGCAGAGCGGCAGCATCCAGTCGGAACGCATCTGCACGCCGTCGTTCATGGCCTTCATGGCCTCGTAATTGAACGTATAGCGGGCGCGCGGTCCCTTCGAGCACCAGATCAGCGTCTCGTGAGCATTGGTGAAGCGGGTGCCGCGGAAGTTCGGCATGGGGTTGGACTTGGTCCAGACCACATCGTTCAGCATCCAGAAACCCAGATCCTGTAAGGCCGCGCCGACGCGGAAGATGTTGTGATAGGAGCCGATCACCCACAGGGCGCCGTCGTCCTTCAGCACGCGCCGGGCCGCCTTCAGCCAAGCGCGGGTAAATTCGTCATAGGCCGCGAAGCTTTCCGCCGGATCGTCCAGATCGCCGAAGCGATCCCAATCATCATCGACGCCATCGACCTTGGTATTGTTGGGGCGCAGAAGCTCGCCGCCCAACATCAGGTTATAGGGCGGGTCGGCGAACACAAGGTCGACGGAACGAGCCGGCAGCGAGTTCATCAACTCGATGCAGTCACCTTGCAGAATCACGTTTGCTTTAGCGTTCAACATGGGAACGCAATTTGAGTCAATTCTCAGACTCTGTCAACAAGTGTTTGAAATCTATGAATTTCTTAAGAGATCGTTAACGGGCGCAAAGCTCTGGCGGTGATGGATGGTCACACCCTGGGCCCGCAGCGCCGTCATATGCTGAGCGGTGCCATAGCCGGCATTCTTCTCCCATCCGTAACCGGGAAAGGCTTGAGAAAGCTGGGACATTTCCCGATCGCGGGTGACTTTCGCCACCACCGAAGCCGCGGCGATGGACAGGCTTTTCGAGTCGCCTTTGACCACCGTGCGGATATCGGCGATGGGCAGCGGCGGACGCTGATTGCCGTCCACCAAAGCCACATCCACCGGCCGCCCCAAGGCCTCGACGGCACGGGTCATGGCGAGAAAAGTGGCCTTCAAGATATTCAGGCTGTCGATCTCGGCCACCTCGGCCCGGCCCAGCCCGACCTGGGCGGTCTCCAGGATCAGTTGGAACAGAGCTTCGCGCTTCTTGGCCGACAGCTTTTTGGAGTCGTTCAGCTCGGCCAGCAGGCGGGGATGCAGGTTGGCGGGCAGGATCACCGCCGCCGCCACCACCGGACCTGCCAGCGGCCCGCGCCCCACCTCGTCGATGCCGCAGACGACGCCTTGGCAGGCTTGCTCCAGGGACAGATCGGGCATCAGGGAAGCTCCTCATCTTGCTGCACCACCGGCCCCAGCAGCCGGCCACCAAACAGGCTTTGGCGGAAGTCGAAAGCCCGCAGCAGCTCTTGCGGCGAGGTCACACCCCTTGCCGCCAGCCGGTGCAGATGCCGGGCCGCCATCAGCCAGAAGGGACTGAGCATCAAACTCAAGACCGTCACCGCCACTACCAGGCGGGATTCCTGCATATTGATCAGGCGGTTGTCGCGCCCTATCTCGGCCAGCAGGAACGAGAACTCGCCCACCTGGGCCAAGGCGATGCCGACCAGGAAGCAGCGCTGCCAATTTTCGCCCAGCAATTTCAAGGCGCCGACATTCAGCAGGGTCTTGAACACCGTCACCATCAGCAGCACGGCGATCACCGTGCCGATATGGGCCCAGATGAAGCGCAGATCCAGCAGCAGCCCGACCGAGACGAAGAACACCATCATCAGCACGCTTTGGATGGGACGCGAATTGCGCAGCATGGCGTCGCGTTCCGAGCTGTTGCCGATCACCACCCCGGCCAGGAACGCACCATAGGCCGAGGACAGCCCCAGCAAGGCCGCCACGGTGGCGGCGCCGAAGCACCAGGCCAGCCCGGTCAGCGGCGCCAGATCGTGATGCTTGGCCACCGTCTTGGCGAAAGGCATGCGGAAGGGACGGCGCAGCAGCACGAAGAACAGCCCGACCAGGAACAGGATCGAGCCGACCACCTTGACCAGATCCAGGCTGTTGATGCCCTTGCGCGACAGGGCCGACAGCACCAGCATCATCGGCACCACCGCCATATCCTGAGCGATCAGAATGCCGATGGAGATGCGTCCGGCCGGGGTGGACAGCTCGTCCGAGCTTTCCAGAATCTTGATCACCACCGCCGTCGAGGACACCGAGACGATAAAGCCCAGCAGCACCGACAGGCCGGTGCTCCAGCCCATCAAGGGAGCCAGCACGAAGGCGACGCCGACGCTGCCCAAGATCTGCATCACCGTCACCGAGACGGCGATCTTCCATCCGGCGACGAAGCGTTTCAGCTCCAGCTGCATGCCCACCAGGAACAGCAGCATCAGCACGCCAAACTCGGCCAGGGTATCCACCGCTTCCCGGTTCTTGACCAGCCCCAGGGCCGACGGCCCCAGCACCGCGCCGGCGACGATATAGCCGATGATGGCCGGCTGCTTCAGGCGTGCGAAGGTCACCCCGCAGATCAAGGCTGCAAGGGCGACGATGGCAACCGCCGTAACGTCCGACAGATCGGGCATATCCTGCTCGTAAGGTTTGAGGCCGGGGATTGGGGTTCTATTCCCGCCGGATGGCGAAAATGCGGCAAGAGTGAGGGCGAAGCCAGGACCCGTCAACGAAAAGTAACGGGAAGTTCACACACCCAGGGTTTCCCCAAGAGCTATAGAAATTTAGCTTAAAAGGTGAAGACCGAGGGTGACTAGAAGCCGCACCATTCCCAACCCAGCCCCAAGCGACATTCCCCAGGACAAAAGGGGGGAGGCCGCATCCGCATCGGATTCCGCCCAAGCCATCCGCCACAATCTGCCGACCTTGGACAAGCTGGAGCAGCATGTCCTGACCATTCCGCTGAACAGCGAAGGCAGCCGAGTGGCCGAGCTGTTCGCCGTCAATCCCAACTGCCCCGGCCTGGCGGTGATCGCCAAGGATGGCAGCCTGACCGGCCTCTTGTCCCGCCAGACCTTCCGCGATTTGATGCTCCGGCCCTATGGCAAGGATCTCTATCTCAAGCGCGGCATCGGCAAGATGGCCGACGGCAAGCCCTTGGTGATCCCCCACGACACCCCCATCGACCAAGCCGCCGCTGCCGCCCTGGAGCGGGATGGCCGCAATCTGGCCGAGCCCCTGGTGATCCGCAAGGAAGACGGCAGCTTCGCCGTGCTGGACTTGCAGGTGCTGCTGCGGGAACTGACCGCCAGCCTGACCCAGGAAAACCAGCGCACCCAATTCCTGCTGCGCGAAGTGCGCAATTTCGCCGGACAGCTGGGCGAGGCCATGCAGCAGGTGGACAGCCACCGCTCGCAGCTGCTGGCGGAAATCCAGGCGGCCAAGGGCATGCAGTTGGACCTGCTGCCGCGTCTGGATGCCTTGCGCCCGGCCTTCGATCAGATGGGCCTGTCGGTGGACGCCATGTTCGAGCCCTGCATCGGCATCGGCGGCGATCTGTGGGGCTGCATGGATTGCGGCCAGGGGCGCATGGCCTTTTTCTGCTTCGACTTCGCCGGTCATGGCGTCGGGGCGGCGATGAACGTCTTTCGCCTGCATACCCTGCTGGCCGATCACTGGTCGCCCGCCTTGCGCCCCGACGAGGTGCTGACCCGGCTGAATCTGGCTCTGACCGAGATGCTGCGGGTGGGGCAATATGCGACCATGATCTTCGCGGTGATCGACAGCCAGCGGGACGAGATCAGCTGGAGCGCCGCCGGAGCCCCCGCGCCGGTGCTGCTGACCGGCCAGGATTTGAGCTTCCTCGACAGCCGGGGGGTGCCGCTGGGGATCAGCAAGAGCATCCGCTATTCCCTGCTGACCGCCCCCTTCCCCAAGGGCTCCAGCCTGCTGCTCTATAGCGACGCCGTGACCGAGGCTCAGACCGGCAGCCCCGAGGATATGATCGGCGAGGACGGCCTGACCGAGCTGGTGCAGCTGGCCCGAGGCCCCGACAATCGCATCTCGATCGCCGCCCTGACCGCCGAACTGTTCCGCCGCGCCCCGCCGCCGCTGGCCGACGATCTGACCTGCGTGGCCATCCACCGGGCCGGCTGAACATCCCGAATCACAATGGGGATGAATGGCTTGCGGGCTTTCGCTATTCTCTTGGCATGACCAAGACCGCTACCACCACTCCGCCCTCTCCCTGCGTCGAACGCTGCAAAATCGTCGCCCGCACCGGCGTCTGCCGAGGCTGCGGCCGCACCCTGCAAGAGATCAAACGCTGGCCCCTGGCCTCGGAAGCCGAGCGCATCGCCCTGCTGAAGACCCTGCCCGAGCGCAAGCCGCTGATGGTCGAGGAAGAGTAGAGCCCCAGGCGGCCATTGAGGCCGCCACCAAGGGACATGAATGAGGCGTTAGCTTCCCGGCCGCAGCACATGGGTGTGGTCAGGAGCATACAGGCGGCTGTCGGTGAAATCGGCGCCGTCCAGCACCCGGCCCACCAGCACCAGGGCGGTGCGGGTAAAACCGGACTCCTTCACCTTGTCGCGAATATCGCCCAAGGTCCCGCGCAGGAAGGCCTGATCGGGCCAGCTGACGCGGTAAGCCACCACCACCGGGCAATCGGCACCGTAAAGCGGGGTCAGTTCCTTGACCACATGGGCCAGATTATTCACCGACAGATGGATCGCCAGGGTGGCGCGGGTCTGGCCGATATTGGCCAGGGTCTCATGCTCGGGCATCGAGGAAGAGCGCACCGCCGTGCGGGTCAGCACGATGGTCTGGCTGATGTCCGGCAGGGTCAGCTCGGTGGACAGAGCGGCGGCGGCGGCGGCGAAGGCCGGCACGCCCGGCGTCACGTCATAGGGAATCTTCAGCTCGTCCAGACGACGCATCTGCTCGGCAATGGCGCCATAGATCGAGGGATCGCCGGAATGCACCCGGGCGACATCCTGGCCCTTGGCATGGGCGGCCTGAATTTCGGCCAGGATCTGATCCAGATCCAGGGGCGCGGTATCGACCACATGGGCGCCCTCTTGCGCCTCGGCGACGATCTCGGCGGGCACCAGCGAACCGGCGTACAGCACCACCGGGCAGCGGCGGATCAGGTTCAGGCCTCGCACGGTGATCAGGTCGGGGGCACCGGGGCCGGCGCCGATGAAATGCACGGTCATGATACGCGTCCTTTCTCGAAGGCCCGCACAATAGCCGGGGCGGCGCATCACCGCAATTGCCGCAAATCCCCAACAACCTTATGCTGCCCCCGCCAAGCCAGGGGAGCCCCATGAACCGCAAAGAGCGACGCAGCGCCGGTAGTTCCAACTCGGCCCAGGATCTGTTCGCCGCCGCCATCGAGAAGCATCAGGCGGGCAAGCTGGTCGAGGCGGTGGCGCTGTACCGCAAGGCGCTGAAGCTGGCCCCCGACGAATCCGGCCTGCATTACAATCTGGGTCTGGCCCAGATGCAGCTGGGCAAGCCCGAGGCCGCCGCCGATTGCTGGCGCGAAGCCGACCGGCTGCGCCCTAACACGCCCCATATCCTGACCAATCTCGGCATCGCCCTGTCCCGGCTGGGCCGCTGGGAAGACGCCGCCGCCGCTCTGACCCAGGCCGGTGCGATCCCCGAGGCTTTGTCGAACCTCTCCGCCGTGCTGGCGCAACTGGGCCGGGCCGAGGAGGCCGAAGCCCAAGCCCGCGCCGCCCTGGCCCTGCGCCCCGGCTATGGCGAGGCTTTGAACAATCTGGGCATCGCGCTTTATCACCAACGCAAGATCGACGCGGCCATCGCCACCTATCGCCAAGCCATCGCGGATGCCCCCGACTTTGCCCAGGCCCATTTCAACCTGTCCCTGGCGCTGCTGACCAAGGGCGACTGGGAGGACGGCTGGCGCGAGCGGGAATGGCGGCTGAAGGGCGGCGTCGGCAATCTTGGCAGCCGCCAGCATAGCCGCCCGGAATGGGACGGCAGCCCCTTGGCGGGCAAGACCATCCTGCTTTACGGCGAGCAAGGCTATGGCGACAGCCTGCAATTCGTCCGCTATGCGCTGCTGATGGCCGCGCAGGGCGGCAAGGTGGTGCTGGAGGTTCCCAAGCCGTTGGTGCGGCTCTTCTCCGGCCTGCCCGGCATCGACAAGGTGGTGGCGACCGGCGACAAGCCGCCGCCCCATGATCTGCGCTTTGCCTTGATGAGCCTACCGCGCCTGTTCCCGACTATTCCCGCCTGCCCGCCCCTAAAGGTCGAGCCCAAGGATTTCGTCCTGCCGCCGGGCCGCAAGATCGGGCTGGTCTGGGCCGGCGACGCCCGCGCCCATGATCCGCTGGCGCAAGCCACCGACCGCCGCCGGAGCCTCGATCCGGCGTTGCTGGCGCCGCTGCTGGAGCTGCCGGGGATTGTCTGGGTGTCGCTGCAAAAGCGAACGCCCCCTCACCCCCCAGCCCCCTCTCCCGCTTACGGACGAGGGGGAGAGCATGCCCTGCCGTTACTCCCTCTCCCGCAAGCGGGAGAGGGTCGGGGTGAGGGAAATTTCATAGACCTCATGGGGCCGATGCGCGATTTCGCCGATACCGCCGCCTTGGTGGCGCAGTTGGATCTGGTGATCAGCGTCGATACCGCCGTCGCCCATCTGGCCGCAAGCCTGGGCAAGCCGGTCTGGATCTTGTCGCGCTTCGACGGCTGCTGGCGCTGGGGACAAGACGGCGAGACGACGCCCTGGTATCCCACCGCCCGCCTGTTCCGCCAGACCAGCCCCGGCGATTGGGCCGAGGTGATCGGGCGGGTCAGGGCGGCGCTGTAGTTTAGTCGTCGCCCATCTTGAGGGCGGCGAGGAAGGCCGACTGGGGAATTTCCACCTTGCCGAACTGGCGCATGCGCTTTTTGCCTTCCTTCTGCTTTTCCAGCAGCTTGCGCTTGCGGCTGATATCGCCGCCATAGCACTTGGCCAGCACGTCCTTACGCATGGCGCTGATGCTTTCGCGGGCGACGATGCGGCCGCTGACCGAGGCCTGGATGGCGATCTGGAACATCTGCCTGGGGATCAGTTCCTTCAGGCGCGAGCAGATCGAACGGCCACGGCCCTCGGCCTGGCTCTTGTGCGCGATGAAGGCCAGGGCGTCCACCGGCTCGGCATTGACCAGGATGGTGACCTTGACCAGATCGCTTTCCAGATAGCTGTCGATCTCGTAATCGAAGCTGGCATAGCCACGGCTGATCGACTTCAGGCGATCATAGAAGTCGAAGACGATTTCGTTCAGCGGCAGCTTATAGACCACCATGGCGCGGTTGCCGGCATAGGTCAGGTCCAGCTGAATGCCGCGGCGCTCGGTGCAGAGCTGCAGGATCGAGCCCAGATATTCGTCGGGCACCATGATGGTGGCCTTGATCCAGGGCTCTTCGATCTTCTCGACCTTGGTCAGGTCGGGCATGTCGGCGGGATTGTGCAGATGCAGCTCTTCGCCGTTGGTCATATAGATCTTATAGACCACCGACGGCGCGGTGGTGATCAGATCGAGATTGAACTCGCGCTCCAGGCGCTCCTGGATGATTTCCAGATGCAAGAGCCCTAAGAAGCCGCAGCGGAAGCCGAAGCCCAGCGCGGCCGAGGTCTCGGCCTCATATTCGAAGCTGGCATCGTTCAGGCGCAGCTTGGCAAGGCTGTCGCGCAGGTCTTCAAAGTCGGCGGCATCCACCGGGAACAGGCCGCAGAACACCACCGGCACATTGGGCTTGAAGCCAGGCAGCGCCTGTTCGGCGGGGCGGCGTTCGTCGGTGATGGTGTCACCCACCTGGCAATCGGCCACCGCCTTGATACTGCCCTGCATGAAGCCCATTTCGCCGGGATGCAGCGCATCCACCTGCACCATCTTCGGGGTGAAGAAGCCGACCGAATCCACCTGATAGGTCGCCCCGGTCGCCATCATGCGGATCTTCTGACCCTTGCGCATGACGCCGTTCTTGATGCGCACCAGATTGACCACGCCGAGATAGCTGTCATACCAGCTGTCCACCAGCAGGGCCTGCAGCGGCGCATCCGCATCGCCTTCGGGCGGCGGCAGGCGCTTGACCAGGGCTTCCAGCACATCCTCGATGCCGATGCCGGTCTTGGCCGAGATCATCACCGAATCGCTGGTATCCAGGCCGATGACATCCTCGATCTGCTGCTTGATGCGGTCGGGCTCGGCCGCCGGCAGGTCGATCTTGTTGAGAACGGGGACGATCTCGTGATTGTTCTCGATGGCCTGATAGACATTGGCCAGGGTCTGCGCCTCGACGCCCTGGCTGGCGTCCACCACCAGCAGCGAGCCCTCGCAGGCGGCCAGCGACCGGCTGACCTCATAGGCGAAGTCGACGTGGCCGGGCGTGTCCATCAGGTTCAGCTGATAGGTCTGGCCATTCTTGGCCTTATAGGACAGGCGCACGGTCTGGGCCTTGATGGTGATGCCGCGCTCGCGCTCGATATCCATGGAATCGAGAATCTGGTCGCGCATCTCGCGGTCTTCGATACCGCCGCATTTCTGAATCAGGCGGTCGGCAAGGGTCGACTTGCCGTGGTCGATATGGGCAATGATGGCGAAGTTGCGGATATGCGAAAGATCAGTCATCGGGCAACGCTTGTCCTAGAGTTTGCGGGAACATAGGACACCTGCCCGCCAGGAGCAATGGGGGATCGCGGATCGGGAAAGAAGGGAGTACACTAAAACCGACTTGAGGAGGGAGGAGGCGGCTATGGACAAGTCAGCTTCGCAGATCTTCGACTCGGCTTCACATATCTCCGATAATGCCGCCCTGGCGCATCACCGCAACAGGCTGGCCGGACTTTGGGCTGCCGAGCTGCTGGGGCTCATCGGTCATGCGGCGGGCGATTATGTGAAGGCGGTCATGCATCCCGACCATGCCCCCGACGCCATTCATGACGACGATGCCGAACAGGTGGAGCAAAAGCTCCGCCGCGATCTGGCGGGGCGCGTGTCCGCCGCCGAGATCCGCACCCGCATGGGCCATTTCCTGGCCGAGGCCAAGCGTCAGATTCTGCATCCCGGGCAGAAGCATTAAGGCGCTTTATCCGCCTCTGCGCTCCGGCTGGCAGCCCTTGCGTTCGGCGGGCCGGTCATAGGGCGGCGTGTCCGCCCAAACCGGGAAACAGTCCGACAGCCAACGCGACAACATGACCGGCGTCTGGGGCAGGACTCCGCTCAAAAAGAGAGAAACCCTGTCATCAAGATACAATCTATCGGTCGTCATGCCGGTTCCCTACGCTGAGTGGCGGCCGGACAGTAGCGAAACCACCCGACTCGTTGGGGTGATTATTTGGTGACATTACCCCTGAGGGGTTTCATTACATCTTTTGCTGCACATCTTGTGGTTTGTTGGTATAGGAACACCCATAAAACTTGTCAGGGTTTGGCCGTATCTATACTGTCCCCCGCCACAAGGAATGAGGGCGTCACACTTGAAACATCTGATTGTCTGCGCCGACGACTATGGTCTGTCGCCCGGTGTCAGTCTGGGAATTCGTCAACTGGCCGAGGCCGGGCGCATCAGCGCCACCGGCGCCATGACCTGCATGCCGGCCTGGGCCGCCGAGGCCGAGGCGCTGAAGCCGCTGGCCGACAAGATTGCCGTCGGGCTGCATTTCACCCTGACCGATCAAAAGCCGCTGGGCCGCATGCCGACCCTGGCCCCCAAGGGCAAATTCCCCACCGTGGGCGAACTGCTGCGGGCCAGCCTGCTGGGCGCCCTGCCCCTTGCCGAGATCGCGGCCGAGCTGCACCGCCAGCTGGATGCCTTTGAAGAGCATTTCGGCGCGCCGCCCGATTTCATCGACGGCCATCAGCATGTGCATGTCTTCAAGGGCGTGCGCGGCGTGGTGCTGTCCCAATTCCATCGCCGCCTGGACCCGGCCCGCACCTGGCTGCGCGACTGCTCGGACAACCCCTTGCGGCTGTTGCGCCGAGGCTTTTCCGCCAAAGCGATGATCGTCGGCCATATCGGCAAGGGCCTGCGCCGTCAGGCGGAACAGCGCAATATTCCGGTCAATCAGGGCTTTTCCGGCTTCTATGATCCCGCCAAGCAAAGCCTGGACGGCCAGCTTGAGACCATGCTGCAAGCCACTCGCTCGGGCCATCTGCTGATGGTGCATCCCGGCCATGTGGATGCCGAGCTGGAAGCGGTGGACAGCCTGACCGCCCCGCGCGAGGCCGAGTTCCAGACCTTGATGCAAGACAGCTTCCCGGCCCGGCTGGAGCAGTTGAGCTTGCGCATCGCTGGGAAAGCTGGCACATCCCCGATTCATGGATGTCTCAGCCTTTGATTTCGACTTACCCCGCGAGCTGATCGCCGAGCGCCCCGCCGTGCCGCGGGACGCCGCCAAGCTCTTGCATCTGCCGGTGGGTGGCCCGCTGGCGGATATGGTGATGCGCGACCTGCCGCACCTGTTGCGTCCCGGCGATATGCTGGTGGCCAACGACACCCGCGTCATTCCCGCCCGTCTCAAGGGCAAGCGCGGCGAGGCCGGAATTTCGGTGACGCTGCATGAGCGCATCGGCCTGGCCGAATGGAAGGCTTTTGCCCGCCCGGCCAAGAAGCTGAAGCCCGGCGACGTGATCCGCTTCACCGAGGATTTTTCCGCCACCGTGGCCGAGAAAGGCGAAGAGGGCGAAGTCACCCTGGCCTTCGATCGTGGCGGCGATGATTTGATGCTGGCGCTGGAAGCCCATGGCGAGATGCCGCTGCCGCCTTATATCAAGCGCGAGAACGGCGCCGACGACCAGGACAAGTCCGACTATCAGACCCTGTTCGCCCGCGACCCTGGTGCGGTGGCGGCGCCCACGGCTGGGCTGCATTTCACCCCAGAGCTGATCGCCGCTATCGAGGCCAAGGGCGTGTTGCGCCAGACCCTGACCCTGCATGTCGGGGCGGGAACCTTCCTGCCGGTCAAGGTGGACGACACCCGCGACCACAAGATGCATTCCGAACGCGGGGTGATCACGGCGGAAGCCGCCGCCCGCATCAATGCCGTCAAGGCCGCCGGCGGGCGCATCATCGCGGTGGGGACCACTTCGCTGCGCCTGTTGGAATCGGCGGCGGATGAGAACGGGGTCTTGCACCCCTTCGATCAGGCCACCGACATCTTCATCACGCCGGGCTATCGCTTTCGCATCGTCGATTGCTTGATGACCAATTTCCATTTGCCGCGCTCGACGCTCTTCATGCTGGTCTCGGCCTTTGCCGGGCTGGAGCGCATGAAAGCCGTCTATGAGCATGCCAAGGCCGGAGGCTATCGCTTCTATTCCTATGGCGACGGTTCTTTGCTGGAGCGCCTGCCATGACCGAGTTTCATTGGGAACAATTGGGCCAGGACGGCCAAGCCCGCTTGGGGCGACTGCACACCGCCCATGGCCCGGTGGACACCCCCACCTTCATGCCGGTGGGGACAGCGGCGACCGTCAAGGCGATGACGCCGGAAGCCGTGGCCTCGACCGGGGCTCAGATCGTGCTGGGCAATACCTATCACCTGATGCTGCGCCCCAGCGCCGAGCGGGTCGAGCGGCTGGGCGGCCTGCATCGCTTCATGAATTGGTCGGGGCCGATCCTCACCGATTCCGGCGGCTTCCAGGTGATGAGCCTGTCGAAGCTGCGCAAGATGACCGAAGAGGGCGTCACCTTCCAAAGCCATCTGGACGGCAGCAAGCATCTGTTGAGCCCGGAACGGTCCATGGAAATCCAGCGCATGCTGGACGCCGATGTAACCATGGCCTTCGACGAATGCACTCCCTATCCCGCCACCGAGAAGCAGGCGGAAGAGTCCATGCTGCTGTCCATGCGCTGGGCCAAGAGGTCGAAGGAGGCCTTTGTCGATCGTCCCGGCTATGGCCTGTTCGGCATCGTCCAGGGCAGCGTCTATGAGAATCTGCGGGTCGAATCCGCTACTCGGCTGAAGGAAATCGGCTTCGACGGCTATGCCATCGGCGGGCTGGCGGTGGGCGAAGGACAAGAGGAAATGTTCCGCGTCCTCGACTTCACCACGCCTTTGCTGCCCACCAATCGCCCGCGCTATCTGATGGGCGTCGGCAAGCCGGGCGATATCGTCGGCGCGGTCTTGCGCGGCGTCGATATGTTCGACTGCGTGCTGCCCACCCGCTCGGGCCGCACCGGCCAGGCCTTCACCCGCCGTGGCCCGGTGAATATCCGCAATGCCCGCCATATGGACGATCTGCGCCCGCTGGACGAAGAATGCGGCTGCCCGGCCTGCCGCAATTACTCCCGCGCCTATCTGCATCATCTGGCCCGTTCGGAAGAGGTGCTGGGACTGATGCTGATGACTTGGCACAATCTGCATTATTATCAGGATCTGATGCGCGGCCTTCGCGCCGCCATCGCTGAAAACCGCGTGCAAGCCTTCGCCGCCGAATTCGCGGCCGGGCAAGCGGGCGGCGACATTCCGCCGCTTTAGAGGATATGGCCATGACCGAGACCATCTATGACAGCCTGACCCAGCTGGGCGGCAAGACCGAGATGCCCGCCAGCCCGGAAACGGCGGTGCTGGAAGTGGTGAAGAACCCCCATGCCGGTTCGACTTATCTGGTGCGCTTCACCTCGCCGGAATTCACCTCGCTTTGCCCCATCACCGGTCAGCCCGACTTCGCCCATATGGTCATCGACTATGTGCCCGACCAATTGCTGGTGGAAAGCAAGTCGCTGAAGCTGTTCCTGGCCTCGTTCCGCAATCATGGGGCTTTTCACGAAGACTGCACCGTCAGCATCGGCAAGCGGCTGGTCGAGGTCACCAAGCCGGTCTGGCTGCGCATCGGCGGTTACTGGTATCCGCGCGGCGGCATTCCCATCGATGTCTTCTGGCAGACCGGCACCCCGCCCGAAGGTCTGTGGCTGCCGGATCAGGGCGTGCCGACCTATCGAGGGCGTGGCTAGTCGGCCCAAGGCCTGAACCATGAAAGAGGCCATCCGCCAAAAAGCCTTGGAGCTGGGCTTCGCCGAAGCCCGCTTTACCTCGGCTGCTCCGGTCGAGGGCGCTGCTGAAGGGCTGGCGGGTTATCTGGCCGATGGGCGTCATGGCGAAATGGCCTGGATGGCCGAGCGGGTCGAACAGCGTTCATCACCGCAAGGCCTTTGGCCCGAAGCCCGCAGCGTCATCGTCCTGGCCGAGAATTACGGGCCGGGCAAGGATGCCTTGGCTTCGTTCAATGCGCAGGGGCGCGGGCATATTTCCGTCTATGCCCGCGGCAAGGATTATCACGACACCCTGAAGAAGCGCCTGAAGGCCTTGGCCCGCTGGCTGGTGACGACCTATCCTTGCGAGCTGAAGGTCTTTACCGACACCGCGCCGGTGATGGAAAAGCCGCTGGCCGCCCGCGCCGGCATCGGCTGGCAGGGGCGTCATACCAATATCGTCTCGCGCCGCTTCGGCTCCTGGCTGTTCTTAGGCGAAATCTTCACCACCCTGGAGATCGCCCCCGACGCACCCGAACCCAACCGCTGCGGCGCCTGCCGGGCCTGTGAAGAGGCCTGCCCGACCCAGGCTCTGGCCGATGGCAAGATCGAGCCGCGCCGCTGCGTCTCTTATCTGACCATCGAGCATAAAGGCGAAATCCCCGAAGACTTGCGGAGCAGGCTGGGCAACCGTATCTATGGCTGTGACGACTGTCTGGCCGCCTGCCCCTGGAACAAGTTCGCGCAAGTGACCGGCGAACCCGATTATCTGCCCCGCGCCGAGCTGATGGCCCCGCGCCTGAGCGATCTGGCCCAGCTGGACGACGCCAGTTTCCGCCAGGTCTTCTTGGGCTCGCCCGTCAAGCGGATCGGCTGGGAACGGATGGCCCGCAATGTCGCCGTCGCCCAGGGAAACCAAGACGAATGAACATCGTTCTGTAACGCATCCCCGTTTGAAGCCCTGTCGCCAGACATGATAGGATCAGACCCATGACCAGCGTTTCGACCTCCGCCGGTTCTCCGGCCCGCCGCAAGGAAATCATGGATGCCGCCCGAGCCTTGGCCTCGGAAGGCGGCTGGGCGGGCGTGACCGTTCGCGCCGTCGCGGCGCGGATCGGTTGCTCGGCCCCGGCTCTGTACCAATATTTCCGCGATAAGGACGCTATCTTGGCGGCGCTGGCCGCCGAAGGCCGCAATCAGCTGACCGAGGCGATCACCGCCGCCGTCGATCCGGTGCATGGCCCCGCCAAGCGCCTGCGGGCGGCCATGCGCGGGCTGTGGGATTTCGCCATGGCGAACCCGGAGGTCTATGCGGTGATGTTTGGGCTGGACGGGTTGCGCGGCCATGGCGGCTCTTGCGGCCCGGCCCTGGCGATTCTGCGCCACGCCGTCAGCGAATTGGCGACCAAGCGCGACGCCTCGATTTCCGCCGAAGATTGCGCCGACAGCCTGGCGGCCATGGCCCATGGCTTCATCGCCCAGACTTTGGGCGGCGGCTTTCCCGGAGGGTCCGAACGGGCCCTGGCGCTGTTCCTGACCGTTGTCGAGGATCAGACCAAGGCCCTTGGCCGGTAAGGCTTAAGCGTCCTCGGCGACCAGAGCGCGCGCCAGCTGGCTCAAAGCTTCCTGATGGCGTTCGTTGCCGATGGCCGAGAAGTTGCGGGCCAGTTCCAGGCACATGCGCTGGCGAGCCGTCAGCTCGGGCTCGCGGTGGTTTTCCAGGCCTTCATAGAAATAGCCGACCGGAACACCCAGCACCTGGGCGATCTCGTACAGGCGGCCGGCCGAAATACGGTTGATGCCGCGCTCGTACTTATGAGCCTGCTGATAGGTCACGCCCACCAGATCGGCCATCTGCTGCTGGCTCAGGCCCAGCATGATACGACGTTCGCGGATACGGGCGCCAACATGACGGTCAGTGTCATTGGCGCGATTCAAAGGCTTGGAGGATTTCTGTTCGTCGGTGCGGGGCATGGTGGGAAAGCTCAAGAGTCTGATGTGATTATCGCAGCAGGTTTGTCCCCACTGTCTGTGAATAGGTCCATATTCTTATTTTCTGTGGTGGGCAACTAAATCTTTATACCTATTCTTTTGCGCAGCCTTGAAACCCTGTCGTTTATAGAAAGATGAATAGAGAAATATGATCACCTAAATTAGGTTGCTATAATGATTATCATCGCCGTAATCTTTGGCGGCGGCAAATTCCCTTTTGGTTGAATATGATCATCCGCTTCCCGACTTCGGGGAAGGAGCCCCGATCAGGCGAATAGCCCGATCAGGCGAATAGATCGAGACGACGGCCCGAGGCCATGACGCTGGGCAGGCCGGGAATCTGCAATTCCTCGGCATTGCTCTGGTTCGTCAGACTGGCGGTCTGGGCATAGGCTCCGGCGCCTTGGCTATAGCGCAAGGGGCTGGCCGAAGGCGTGGCGGCGGCGGCGGTGCCGCTTCCATCGGACTGGGTGAAAAGCTGGGCGTAATAGCCCGACAGCTTCGAGGCAAGCCCCAGCCCGCCGTCCGAGCCGCCGTCTTGTCCCTGGGACTGGTTCCCCAGGCTGACATCGACGGCGCTGGAAGAGGTCTGCTGCTCGACACTACTGCTGGCGTCATCGACCGAAGAAGAGGACGAAGCGCCACTGTCCCGCGGACCATAAGGCCGCAGGTCGGTAACCAAGCTTGTACTGGTGCGAACCCCAGTGACCAAGGCAATCCCCGACGCCGACAGATTAAGACTTTCTTAACCTACTCCAGCGGGAAGATCGGCTCAAGACAGGAATCGTTTTAGGACTTGGCCTTGTTCAGCTCGTCCAGCTTGCTCTGCATGGCATGCAGACGGGCTTGCAGGTCGGCGATGGTGGCCTCGGCCTGCTTTCCGGCCTCCAGCATGGCGGCGACGGCCGGGTGCTGGGGGGCGCTGCCGGCGGCGGCATAGAAAGGCGTGAACATCTTCATCGCGCTTTCCATCCAAGCCACGTTCTGCTTGTTCAGCTCTTCCAGCGGATTGAAGGGGAACAGGCCGGTCAGGGCGTTTTCCATGGTCGAGCGCATCTGCTCTTCATTGCGCAGGAAGGAGGTCATCGAGGCCTCCAGATAGCGCGGCACCAGCCCGCCCAGCGAATCGCCATAGAAGCTGATCAACTGACGCAGGAAGCCGATGGGCAGCAGGTTCTGACCGCCCTTGGATTCTTCCTCGACGATGATCTGAGTCAGCACCGAGCGGGTGATGTCCTCGCCGCTCTTGGCGTCATAGACCACGAAATCGTTGTTATCCTTCACCATCTGGCAGAGATGCTCCAGGGTGACATAGCTGCTGGTGGCCGTGTTATAGAGACGGCGGTTGGCGTATTTCTTGATCGTGATCGGAGTGGAGTTGCTCGCCATTGGATCGGGCTTCCTCATACGCCAGTAGGCCGCCAGTCGGGCCATGAGACATCTTCGGTCTATTAATGCCTTGCCGACGCAATTTTTTGCAATGCCAAAATGGGGCGAAACCGCGTGCTGGCGGCCCTGCGACGCGCTATAGTGCCGCTTATGACCGACACGCCGGACCTGGAACAGCTCGCCCGACGCTATTTGGACCTATGGCAGGACCAGATGGCGGCGATGGTGACCGACCCCGGCTTGGCCGAGGCCATGGCCAAAAGCTATGGCATGATGGTCAAGGGAGTCGAAGCCATTGCCCAGGCAACCGGCGTCACCCCGACGATGGCCACGCAGACCACAGCAGCAGCGGGGGCCCATGAGCAGACCGGCCAGTCCTCTTCCTCCTCCACCTCTTCCTCCTCACCGGCTGGGGCCGCGTCCCCTGCCGTTCCATCTGACGACCCAGGCGGCGAGCTTGCTGGGCTCAAGGCTCGCCTTGCCGGGCTTGAGGAACGGATCGCTCGGCTGGAGGCCGGAGTTCCAGACGGCGGCGGAAAGCCTGCGGCAAAGCCTGTCCGCCGTCGATCCCGCGCAGTTTGACCAAGCCCTCGACGCCGAGGCCCGCCGTCGCGCCGGAGAGTTCCTGACCGGCGTCGAAGCCTATCGCCGCCACCCTTATCACCGCGACATGCCCGCGCCGCCCGTGGCCTGGAGCCAGGGAAGCACCCGGCTTCTGGACTATTCCCTGCCCGGCGCCACCGGCCCGGCGGTGCTGATGGTGCCGTCGCTGATCAACCGCGCCTATATCCTTGATCTCAGCCCCCGGCGCAGCGTCATGCGCTATCTGGCCGACAAGGGACTGCGGCCTTTCCTGGTGGATTGGGACGCCCCCGGCCCCGAGGAAAAGGGCTTCGGCCTGACCGACTATATCGCCGGACGGCTGGCCGGAGCCTTGGACGCCGTGCTGGCCCGCGCCGGCAAGCCTGTTCTTGCAGGCTATTGCATGGGCGGCATCCTGGCCCTGGGGCTAGGCATCCTGCGCCAAGCCGATGTGAGCGGATTGGCTCTGCTGGCGACGCCCTGGGACTTTCACGCCCCCGACCCGCAGCAAGGACGGCTGCTGGCCTCGATGCGCCCGATGCTGGACGACGTCATCACGGCTCATGGAGAAATGCCCCTCGACCTGCTGCAGATCCTGTTCAGCACCATCGATCCCCGGGGATGTGAAAGGAAGTTCCGCGCCTTTTCCCGCCTGAAGCCCCGCTGCGCCAAGGCTCGCGACTTCGTGGCGCTGGAAGACTGGCTGAATGACGGGGTGTCCCTGGCCGGGCCGGTCGCGCGGGAGGCTTTGTTCAATTGGTATGTGGACGACGAGACGGCGCAAAACCGCTGGTGTCTGGGTGGCTCAATGATCCGTCCGCAAGATTTCGCAAAACCGTCCCTTGCCCTGATCCCCAACAAGGATCGTATCGTGCCTCCGGCCTCGTCTCTGGCCCTGGCCCAGGCCTTGCCCCATTGCCGCATCCGGCTGCTGCCGGCGGGGCATATCGGCATGGTGACCGGCGGGCGGGCCAAGACCGAGGTCTATGGCCCCCTGACCAAATGGATTCGTCGGGTCGGAGGCTGCGGATAACTTGCTTCGGGTGGGGTGCATCAGTAATAGTCTTCCCAGACCCGAGGCCATAATTCGGTGTCACAAAAACTGAGGAGCTAGGAAATGTCCGATATCGTTATCGTTGCCGCCGCCCGCACCCCCATCGGCGCGTTCAGCGGCAGCCTGTCTTCTTACAGCGCCGCCGGTCTGGGCGAGATCGTCATCCGCGAGGCCCTGAGCCGCGCCAAGGTCGATGGCGCCGATGTCTCGGAAGTCATCATGGGCCAGGTGCTGGCCGCCGGTGACGGCCAGAACGCCGCCCGTCAGGCCTCCGTCAAGGCCGGCTGCCCCATCGAGGTTCCCGCCTGGACCATCAATCAGGTTTGCGGCTCGGGCCTGCGCACCGTCGCTCTGGGCTTCCAGGCCATCAAGAACGGCGACGCCTCGATCGTCGTCGCCGGTGGTCATGAAAGCATGTCCAACTCGCGTCACGCCGTGTTCCTGCGCTCGGGCGTCAAGATGGGCAACACCGAGATGGTCGACACCATGATCAAGGACGGCCTGACCGACGCCTTCGCCGGCACCCATATGGGCCTGACCGCCGAGAACATCGCCAAGCAGTGGGGCATTTCCCGCGAAGAGCAGGACGAATTCGCCCTGGCCTCGCAGAACAAGGCCGAAGCCGCCATCAAGGCCGGCAAGTTCAAGGACGAGATCATCCCCGTGAAGATTATCGTCAAGAAGGAAGAGAAGCTCTTCGACACCGACGAGCATCCGAAGTTCGGCACCACCGCCGAGTCCCTGGCCAAGCTGCGCCCCGCCTTCGACAAGGCCGGTTCGGTCACCGCCGGCAATGCCTCGGGCATCAACGACGGCGCCTCGGCCGTGGTTCTGATGACCGCCGCCGAAGCCGCCAAGCGCGGCCTGACCCCGCTGGCCCGCATCGCCTCCTGGGCGATCGCCGGCGTCGACCCCGCCATCATGGGTTCGGGCCCGATCCCGGCCTCGAAGAAGGCCCTGGCCAAGGCCGGCTGGAACGTTCAGGACCTGGACCTGATCGAAGCCAACGAAGCCTTCGCCTCGCAGGCCATCTGCGTCAACCGCGACATGGGCTGGGATCTGACCAAGGTCAATGTCAACGGCGGCGCCATCGCCCTGGGTCACCCCATCGGCGCTTCGGGCAACCGCGTCCTGGTCTCGCTGCTGCACGAAATGCAGAAGCGCGACGCCAAGAAGGGTCTGGCCACCCTGTGCATCGGTGGTGGCATGGGCGTTGCCCTGACCGTCGAGCGCTAGAGCTAATTTCGATCAAACGAAATCAGCTCTATGCCTTTGCATGCTGCGGCCCGTCCCGGGCCCACTCAGGCGCCGTGCGGGCTTAGCGCATATTTCAACCTGATCCAATCAGGTCGAAATCCGCGTTAAAAGCTTAGGTCCATAAAGAAAGCCCCCTGGGAGAAATCCCGGGGGGCTTTTTTATGGGAGCGGGCTTTTTTATGGGCTATTACCCAAAAAATCAGTGCCCGAAATCAGTGACCACAGCCGCAGCCGCCATGGCCGCAGTCGTCTTCGGTTTTCTTCTCTTCCGGAGCTTCCGGGGCGTGCTTGATGGCGCCCTGATAGATGCGCGACACCTTACCGCGATGGGCGACGCCGATATAGTTGCGGCCCTCTTCGTCGGTTTCCATGCCCATGGCGATTTCGCCAGCCTCGATGGCGCGCACGGCGTCTTCGGGTTCCATCTCCAACGCCTTGGCCACCGAGGCCAAGAGGGCGTTGATTTCTTCGAACATCTCGCGATTGTCTTCCATGGCGACCTTTTGACGTCAGGGGGCAGAAGCCCGTTGGCGGGGCGCGCAGATTAGCGCCCCTACCCGGCAAGACTCAAGCCTGGGAAGACCCTGCGGAAATTACGCCTTGGGCGCGGCAGGCTTCTTGGCGGCAACCGGCTTCTTGGCCGCCGGAGCTTTCGGCTTGGCGGCGGGCTTGGCGGCGGCAGCTTTGGGAGCGGCGGGCTTTTTGGCGGCAGGAGCCTTGGGAGCAGCGGCAGGCACCGCGACTTCGGCTTCGGCCTTCAGCCAATGGTCCATATCCCGGCCTTCGGGACGGCCTTCCTGTTCCCAGATTTCGTAGGCGCGTTGACTGATCTTAGCGGTGGGCATGAGTCTTGACCTCGCATTCAGGGCGACTGCTACCCGATCAGCCTAGCCCAGCCCGGCCCTGTGGCACAAATGGTTATTCTGCCGCAGGCTCGGATAACACAGGATGTCACTCAACCGTAAGAGATCACCCCGCCTTGAACCGCCCCAGTTCTTGAGCCACCTGACCCAGCACCGGCGCCCAGTCGCTGTCCAGCCCCTGGAAGAACAGCCGCATGGTGGGATACCAGGGGCTGTCGGCGCGATCCGGCATCCAGCGCCAGTCGCGATCGATGGGAATCATGGTCCAGACCGGACGCCCCAGGGCTCCGGCCAGATGGGCCACCGAGGTGTCGGCGGAAATCAGCAGGTCAAGGCTTTCCAGCGCCGCCGCCGTATCGGCAAAATCGGCAAAGCCGCTGCCCAGCGGATGAATGGTCCCCAATTGGCCCAAGGCTTCGAGATGGCCGGGGCGCGGGTCTTTTTGCAAGCTGAACAAGGTGACACCAGGAACCTGGAACAGGGGCGCCAGCGCCTCGGGCTGAAACGAGCGGCGCTTGTCGTTGGGATGGGTGGGCCGTCCGCTCCAGACCAGCCCGACCCGCAGCCCCTTAGGCGCCAGCGCGGTGATCCGGCTCCGCCAATGCTCCACCAGATCGGGCAGCGCTTGCAGATAGGGAACCTGCGCCGGGATCGTCTCGACCCTGGTGCCGAGATAGCCCGGCAGGCTGAGCAGCGGCGAATGGAAATGATAGGGCGGCGGCAGTTCGCCATTGCGGAACCAGACCAGCCGATCGGACAGAAGCGGACGGAACAGCCGCTCCATCTCGTCGCCGCCGCCAAAGATCACCTTGGCGCCCCTTTCGACCAGCAAAGGCAGATAGCGGGCGAATTGCAGGCTGTCGCCATAGCCCTGCTCGGCATGGACGAAAATGGTCCGCCCGGCCAAGTCCTGCCCGCTCCATTGCGGCCCGGCCAGTTCGGGGCGCTCGGCTCCCAGTTCGGGTTCACACCAGCGGAACTCGTAATCCGGCCAGCCGCCGGCGAAGTCGCCGTAATAAAGCCGGGCCAGCCCCCGCTCGAAGCGCATCATGCCGTCATCGGGCTTCAGGCGCACCGCCGTCTCATAGGCCGCCAGCGCCTCGTCCCGGCGGCCCAGCAGGCGCAGCACCGAGCCGAAGGGCACCCAGATTCCGGCATCCTGGGGATGGGCGCTGAGATGGCAGCCATAGGCCTCGGCGGCCTCGTCATGGCGGCCGATCTCGACCAGGGCGTTGGCTAGGTTGAGATAGGCCCCCGGCAAAGCCGGATTGATCGCCAGCGCCCGGCGGCAGCAGTCCACCGCCTCGGCTGCCTTGCCCTCGGCCCGCAAGGCCGCTCCCAGATTCATATGCGCCTCGGCCAGATCGGGACGCAGATCCACCGCCAGCCGGTAATGGTTGAGGGCGACCGCCGTCTCGCCCTGGGTCTTCAGCACATTGCCGAGATTCAGATGCGCCTCGACCATGCGGCCATCATGGACCAGGGCGGCGCGAAAGGCGCGGGCGGCCTCGTCCAGCCGCTCGGCCCGCAGCAGCACCACGCCCAGGGTGAAATGTGCCTCGGGGTTCTCTGGCTCCAGGCCCAAGGCATGCTCGGCCAGCGCCACCGCTTCGGAGGACCGCCCCTGGCGATGGGCCGCCAGGGCCAATTGCTGAAAGGCCGGGGCACAGTCGGCTTGCGTTCCGCCCGAATGCTCGGCCAGCAGCGCCCGCAGGCTGTCCTCGGCCTGACGGAACAGCCCCGCCGCCATCATTCCCGCCGCCTTGCGGCAGACCGCCTGCACCGTCTCGACCATGCCCGTTCCTCTGTTGACCGGCCCCACTATGAAGATTCCCGCGCCCGCGGCCAAGCCGCCGCATTGACCTGAAGGCGAAACACCGCCAGCATGCGGCCAATTCCTCTGTCCGAACCAATTCCTTTGGCCGAGAGCGTCATGCGTATCCTTGTGGTGATCCCCCATTACTTCGCCGCCAGCGACGAAAAGTCGGTGAACCGCTCCCTGCGCCCCTCGGCCCGGCAGGACCGCAAGGTCTGCCTGATGCGGACCCTGCAAACCCTGCAATTCACCTTCGGCGGCGAACGCTTCTCGCTGAACCATATGAAGGCCATGGCCAAGCGGGCCCGCAAGGGGCATCAGCTGGATATCCTGGTCGCCACCGCCGGAGCCGCGCATCTGCTGGACGAACTGCCCCCCGTCTATCGGGCGCTGTTCCGCCATGTCCAGACGCCGTCCCAGCCGCAATATCTGGGCTTCGCCGCCCATGCCATCCTGGCCGACCATGCCGGGAAATATGACTATTACTGCTATGTCGAGGATGACATCGGCATCACCGATTCCTGCTTCTTCAGCAAGCGGCGGCTGTTCGACGCCCAGTTCGGCCCCGAGGCCCTGCTGCAGCCCCAGCGGTTCGAGGTGGGCGGCAGGACCGGCCTGCGCAAGCTCTATGTCGATTACGCCATGCGCCCCGGACGGACCGAGCCCTATCAAGACATCGCCGACCGGCCGCGCCTGCGCTTCGACTATGCCGGCGACGAGATCACCGTGCAGCGCAGCACCTATCCCTCGGCGGGCAGTTTCTTTCTGAATGCCCAACAGCTTGAGATTTGGCGCAAGAGCGCGAACTTCCTCGACGGCGACGTGTCTTATCTATCGCCCCTGGATTCCGCCGCCACCCTGTCGGTCATGAAGACCTTCCGTATTTACAAACCCAGCCTGGACAGCGCCTGGTTCTTCGAGGTCGAGCATTTGTCGCCGCGATGGATCAGCCTGATGGACGGCGGCAAGCAGCTATAGGCCCGAGACCCGATCATGAACAAAGCCCTTCGCGCCCTGGTGGCCCTGTCCAGCGTCCTGGTGTTCTGCCTGGCCCTTTGGGTTCTGCACCGGGCCTTGAGCGACTATGACCTGTCGGACGTCACCCAGGCGCTGCATCATATTCCCCTGAGCGCGGTCCTGCTGGCGGCCCTGGCCAGCCTGGCCTCCTATCTGGCCTTGACCGGCTTCGACGCCATGGCGCTGCGCTATGTCGGCAAGGAACTGCCCTTCGGCCAAGTCGCCCTGGCCTCGTTCATCGCCCAGGCCATCAGCCATAGCACCGGTTTCGCCGCCCTGACCGGCAGCTCGATCCGCTATCGCTTTTACTCCAGCGCCGGGATTTCAGGCGGAGATGTTGCCCGCATCGTCGGCTTCTGCGCCCTGACCTTCGGGCTGGGCGCGGTGGCCACCGTCGCCGGGGCCATGCTGCTGGAACCCAAGCCGGTCTCGCTCGCCTTCGGCCTGCATGGGCTGGCCTCGCGCTGGATCGGCGGCGCGGTGATCGTCCTGCTGTCGGCCTATGCCCTGGCGACCCTGCGCCGCAGCCGCAGCCTGACCCTGTGGCGCTGGACCATTCCCCTGCCCAGCTGGAAGATGACCGCCGGGCAAATCCTGCTGGCGGTAGCCGATATGGCCCTGGCCGCCGTCGCCCTTTATGTGCTGCTGCCGGGCCAGGGGCTTCCCGGCTTTCCCGCCTTCCTAGGCCTTTACGCCGTCGCCATCCTGGCCGGCGTGCTGAGCCATGTTCCCGGCGGGTTGGGCGTCTTCGAAGGGCTGTTGCTGCTGATGATGCCCCAGGTCCATGCCGCCAATCTGCTGGGCGCGCTGGTGGTCTATCGCCTGATCTACAATCTGCTGCCGCTGATGGTCGGCGCCGGGCTGCTGGGCGGCTTCGAGCTGTGGAAGCGCAGTCATGCCGTCACCGCCACCGCCCGCTGGCTGGGCGACACCCTGGAGGCCCTGGCCCCGGCGCTGTTCTCGGTGCTGGCGCTGGCGGGCGGCGCGATGCTGCTCTGGTCGGCGCAGACGCCGGGAGCCCAGGACCGGCTGGACGAGATCGCCGGTTTCCTGCCCCTGTCAGTGGTCGAGGCCTCGCATCTGCTGGGCAGCGTGGTCGGCGTTTGGCTGCTGCTGCTGGCCCGTGGGCTCTATCGCCGGCTGGACGGAGCCTATTGGCTGACCTGCGTGCTCTATGCCGCCGGCGCGGTGTTCTCGCTGACCAAGGGCTTCGATTGGGAAGAGGCGCTGTTCCTGGTGCTGCTGCTGGCCATCATGGCCCCGGCCCGCAAGGCCTTCTATCGCAAAGCCTCGCTGACCGGACAGCGTTTCACCCTGGGCTGGGCCGCCGCCGTGCTGGTGATCGTCGGCGGCACCTTGTGGCTGGGCAGCTTCGCCTTCAAGCACACCGCCTTCTCGCGCGAGATGTGGTGGGACTTCGCCCTGTCCTCCCATGCGCCCCGCGCCTTGCGGGCGGCGGTCGCGGCGGTGACGGTGGCGGGCATCTGGTTCCTGTCGCGCCTGATCGCCCCGGCCCGCTTCCGCGCCCCCGCCGCCAGCCCCGAGGATATCGAAAAGGCCGCCGTCATCGCCCAGTCCTCGCCGTCGGCGGAAGCCCAATTGGCGCTGCTGGGAGACAAGCAGTTCCTGTTCGACCCCAAGGGCGAAGCCTTCTTGATGTATGCCGTCTCGGGCCGCAGCTGGGTGGCGCTGGGCGATCCGGTCGGCCCCACCGCCGCCTGGCCCGATCTGATCTGGCGCTTCCGCGAGATGGTCGATCGAGTGTCGGGCTGGCCGGTCTTCTATCAGGTCAGCGGCGAGGCCCTGCCCTATTACCTGGATCTCGGCCTGTCCTTCGCCAAGCTGGGCGAGGAAGCCCGGGTGCCGCTAAAGGAGTTCTCGCTTCAGGGTTCGTCCCGCTCCGAGCTGCGCTATGTCCATAAGCGGGCCCAGAAGGAAGGCATGAGCTTCGAGGTCTTGCCCCCCGACGCCGTTCCCGCCGTCATGGAGGAACTGGCCGCCGTCTCGGACGAGTGGCTGAAGGACAAGAACACCAAGGAAAAGCGCTTCTCGCTGGGGGGCTTCAGCCCCGACTATATCCGCCGCTTTCATATCGGCGTGGTCCGGCGCGAGGGCAAGATCGTTGCCTTCGCCAATCTGTGGCTGTCGGGCGAAAAGGAAGAAGCCGCCGTCGATCTGATGCGCCATTCCGCCCAGTCGGGCTATGGCGTCATGGACTATCTGTTCATCGAGGCCATGCTTTGGGGACAGGCCCAGGGCTTCCAGTGGTTCAGCTTCGGCGTCGCCCCGCTGTCGGGCATGCGCGACAACGCCCTGGCCCCCTTGTGGAACCGGGTCGGCGCCTTCCTCTATCGCCATGGCGAGGACCTGTACAATTTCCAGGGCCTGCGCAAGTACAAGGAAAAGTTCCTGCCGGTCTGGTCGCCGCGCTTCATGGCCAGCCCCGGCGGACTGGCCCTACCCCGCGTCGCCGCCGATGTCGCCACCCTGATCTCGGGCGGCGTCAAAGGGCTGGTGATGAAGTAAGGCTTAACTTAAGGGCAAGGCACGTGGATTGCGCCGCCCCCACCCGAGGAACGGCCACAGGTGCCATCCGGCAGGCGGATGATCTGCCCCACGGCCTGAGGCGCAACAGGAGAAACCGGCGGCACCACGACAGCGGGAGCCGTCGGGTTGGTCGAGGGGGCTGTCGACGGAACCCCCGTCTGGGCGGGTCCGCTGTAAAAGTAACGTTTTCCAGGCCCATAGACGCCGCTATCCTTCTTGACGGTTTTCTTGCGGGAGCTATGGGTCGATTTCGAAACGCGGGGCTTATGTGCCCGAGGCTTGGAAACGCGGGGTTTCTTATAGGACATATGCGTGTGGGAATGGGAAACCCGCGGCGCATGATTGCCAGTACTTCCCGAACGGCTTCCGCGCGCTTCGGTCTCAGATGTGGCCGTCACCAGGGCAAAGCAGGACAGCAGCAGCAGGGCTAGGATTTTGCGGAACCGCATGAGGGCAGAACTCTTCATTGGGAAATATGACATGAAGATATCTTTATATAATTGCATCCGCAACTTGCTCATTGTCTGCTTGCTGCCGCTATCCGCCCAGGCCGCGGCTCCGTCTTTGCCGGCACTGCCCTCGGGGACGGTCGTCGAGCTGCCCGCCAGTGGCAAGGACGAGCTGGTGGTGATTCTGTCCGGCGATGGCGGCTGGGCCGATCTGGACAAACAGTTGGGCGCCAAGATGACCGAGCGCGGCTATGCCGTGGTCGGGCTCGATTGCATGAAATATTTCTGGGAAACCCGCAGTCCCGACCAGACCGCTCGGGATATGAACGCTGTTCTGGCCCATTACCTGACGGCCTGGAACAAGAAGCGGCTGGTGCTGATCGGCTTTTCCTTCGGCGGCGCGGTCGAGCCCTTCATCCTGTCGCGCATGCCCAAGGACTTGCGGGACAAGGTGGCGCTGGCCGCCCTTCTCAGCGCCGGAACCTATGCCAATTGGGAAATCCATTGGGGCGACTGGCTGCATGACCAGCCCCATGACAGCGCCCGCCCGACCCTGCCAGAAATGGCCAAGGTCAAGGGGGTGAAGACCCTGTGCGTCTATGGCTCGGAAGAGGTGGAGCATAGCCTGTGCCCGACCCTGCCCCAGGGCTCGGCGGAACTGCTGCAACTGCCCGGCAGCCACCATTTCGACGGCGATTACGCCAAGCTGGCCGAGCGGATTCTACAGCGGGTCAATTAACCCATAGAGCTGATTTCGCTCAAACGCCGCGCGGGCTTGTCGCATATTTCAACCTGATTCAATCAGGTCGAAATCCGCTCTAAACCCCGGCCATCGCCTCGTCCCAGCTGATCTTCTTGCGATAGATGGTCGAGGGGCTGATGCCCAGCAGAGCGGCGGCCTTGGGGATATTGCCGCCGCAGAGATTGATGGCCCGTTCGATGGCGGCTTTTTCGATCTCCCACAGGGGGCGGATCACGCCGTCATCCTCGGGCGGGGCAGCGACCGGCTTGGCCGCGCCCGGCGCTTGCGCCAAAGCCTGGGCCGAGACCGTCGGCGCACTGGGGGCCAAGGGCGGCGGCAGCATGGACAACTCGACCAGATCGCCGTCGTTCAGCACCACCACATTGCGGATCACATTCTGCAACTGACGGATATTGCCCGGCCAGTCGTAATGGCGCAGCGCCGCCTCGGCCTGGGCAGAAAAGCCCTGGAAGGATTTGCCCTCCTCGGCTGAAAAATCCACCAGGAAGCGGTTGGCCACGGCAATCATATCGTCGTCGCGCTCGCGCAGCGGCGGCAGATGCACCGGGATCACATGCAAGCGATAGAACAGGTCTTCGCGGAAGCGCCCGGCTTCGACCTCTTTCAAGGGATCGCGGTTGGTGGCGCAGACGAAGCGGACATCCACCTGCTCCTGCTTCGAGCCACCGACCCGTTGGAAGGTGCCGGTCTGGATGAAGCGCAGCAGCTTGATCTGCAGGGCCAGATCCATCTCGCAGATTTCGTCCAGGAACAAGGTGCCGCCATCGGCGCGGGTCGCGGCACCGTCACGATCGGCGGTCGCGCCGGTGAAGGCGCCCTTCACATGGCCGAAAATCTCGCTTTCCATCAAATCCTTGGGGATCGCGCCGCAATTGATGGCGACGAAGGGCCCCGCCGAACGGGGCGACCGGCGATGCACCGCCTCGGCCGTCAGCTCCTTGCCGGTGCCGGACTCGCCGGTGACGAACACCGTCGCCTTGCTCTTGGCCGCCTGATCAATGATGCGATAGACCGCCTGCATCGCCAGCGAACCGCCGATGAAACCGCAATATTGCTTGCGGTCCAGGTCTTCCTTGAAGGTGGCGACGATCTGATGCAGCCGCTGATTTTCCAGCGCATTGCGCAGGGTGATCAGCAGGCGTTCGGGCGGGAAGGGCTTGACGATGAAGTCAAAGGCGCCGTTGCGCATGGCATCGACGGCGGTATTGATCGAACCATGGGCGGTCATCACCACCACCGAGGTGGGAAGCCGCTCGGTGACGATGATGCGCAGGATATCCAGCCCATCCATATCGGGCAGGCGAATATCCAGCAGCACCGCCTGGGGCTGATGCGCCCGCAGAATCTCCAAGGCCTGCTGGCCGGTCTCGGCGGTCAGGATCTCCCACGGCTCGCCATGGAGATATTCCTGATACAGGACCGACAGCGAGGGAGAATCCTCGACAACAAGAACGCAGGACTTCGCCATGGGCCCCCAGCCTATGCCACGCAACCGTAAGGCAGAATGCTAGCAGAGATTGGCCCGCTTGTCAGGCAACTCGTTGCAGAATGCAAAAAAATGCTAAAAGCTTTTACAGCCCTTCCAGGTCGAAGCAGACCGGCGAAGGGGCCCGGCTCGGCCAGGACAGGGGAACCGCCCAGCCCTGCAATCCGGCCTCGGGAGCCTTCTTGGCCTTGCGCCCCAGCAGCGGCAGCAGCGAGGCCAGGCGGCGCTTGGCCAGCTTGGCCTGCTTGCGCTTGGCTTTGACGGCCGGATAAAGGCCGAAGGCTTCGATGGACAGAAGGTCAAGAGCGCAGAAATCGTCGTGGACCATGGGGCACCCGCTTGTTTGCAGTGGCGTCACTCTATCCAGGGTCCGGTACCTTTTTATGGCGAAGCGGTGAAGATTTGATGACGGCTGATCTTTCGATCAGACCGCCACCTCTTGCATGTCCAGGGCATAGCCGGCGGCCCGCACGGTGCGGATGATATCGGCGTCATTGTCGCCGTTCAGCGCCTTGCGCAGGCGGCGGATATGCACGTCGACGGTGCGCGGCTCGACATAGATGTCAGGCCCCCAAACAGCGTTCAGAAGCTCTTCGCGCGAGAAGACGCAGCCGGGATGCTGCAACAGGAATTGCAGCAGGCGGAACTCGGTCGGGCCCAGATGGATGTTGCGGCCGTCGCGGGTGACGCGATGGGCCGTCAGGTCCATCTGAATGGTCTCGTACTGCAAGACGCCCTTGCTTTGGGCCGGCTGCACGCGGCGCAGCAGCGCCTTGATGCGGGCCAGCAGCTCGGGCAGCGAGAAGGGCTTGGTCAGATAATCGTCGGCGCCGGTGTTCAGGCCGCGGATCTTGTCGGTTTCCTCGCCGCGGGCGGTCAGCATGATCACCGGCAGATCGCGGGTGCGGGGCTTGCGGCGGATCTGACGGCAGACCTCGATGCCCGACATCACCGGCAGCATCCAGTCCAGCACCACCAGATCGGGATTACGCTCGGCCAGGACCGTCAGGGCCTCTTCGCCGTCGGTGGCCTCGCAGACGCGATAGCCTTCCTTTTCCAGGTTATAGCGGAGCATCGTCAGGAGGGCGGCTTCGTCTTCGACCACCATCACCAGGGGTTTCGACATGTTCTCGCGGTCCATCACTCGTCCTCGATCTCAGAGAAGGGGTTGGGCAGAATGCTTCCGTCGCCCTTGGGGCGACTTTCCAAAATAGGGGTGCCTTTGACCAGGAAATGGATCATCTCGGCGATATTGGTCGCGTGGTCGCCGATGCGTTCCAGATTCTTGGCAATGAACATCAGATGGATGCAGGCGGTCAGGTTGCCGCTGTCCTCGGCCATCACCGCGATCAGATCGCGGAACAGCCCGGCATACAGCTCGTCCACCGCCTGATCCTGACGCCAGACCTGGATGGCCTTGGCGTCATCCTGCTCGACATAGGCGTCCAGAACCTCCTTGATGACCTCTTGGGCCAGCCGCGCCAGCCGGGGTACGGCGGCGGTGGCGCGCACCGGCGGAATCTGGTTCAGCACCAGAATACGCTTGGCCATGTTCGAGGCATAGTCGGCGATTCGCTCCAAATCGCTGGAGATGCGCAAGGCGCCGACGATATGGCGCAGATCATGGGCGACCGGCTGGCGCAGGGCCAACAGGCGGACCGTGAAGCTGTGAACCTCGTGCTCGATCTCGTCGACTTTGACATCGGCGGCGGCCACCTTGGCGGCCAAATCGCTGTCGCGGCGGATCAGGGACTGCACCGCGCCTTCCAGCTGGGCCTCGGCCAGTCCGCCCATGCGGGCAATGAGGTTGGACAGATGCGTCAGCTCTTCGTCATAGGAGCGGACGGTGTGCTCATCCCGCATAGGGGTGCTCTCCCATCCCGGATCAGCCGAAGCGACCGGTGATATAGCCCTGGGTCAGCTTATGCTGCGGATTGGTGAAGATCTGCTCGGTATCGCCGAACTCCACCAGCTCGCCCAGATGGAAGAAGGCGGTGCGCTGCGACACGCGGGCGGCCTGCTGCATCGAGTGGGTCACGATGACGATGGTGTAGTTCTCGCGCAGCTCGTCGATCAGCTCTTCCACCTTGGCGGTGGCGATGGGGTCCAGGGCCGAGCAGGGCTCGTCCATCAGGATCACTTCCGGGCTGACGGCGATGGCGCGGGCGATGCACAGACGCTGCTGCTGACCGCCCGACAGGCCGGTGCCCGGCTCGTTCATGCGATCCTTGACCTCGTTCAGCAGACCGGCCCGCTCCAGGCTCTTGATCACGATCTCTTCCAGCTCGCTCTGGGACGACGCCAGACCGTGGATGCGCGGGCCATAGGCGACATTGTCGAAGATCGACTTGGGGAACGGGTTGGGCTTCTGAAACACCATGCCGACCCGGGCCCGTAGCTGCACCACATCCAGGCTGCGGTCATAGATGTCCTGGCCGTCCAGCAGCACGGTGCCGACGACGCGGGCCCCTTCCACCAGATCGTTCATGCGGTTCATGCAGCGCAGAAAGGTGGACTTGCCGCAGCCCGAGGGGCCGATCAGAGCCGTCACCTCGTTGGCCTTGATGTCCAGATCCACGCTCCTCAGAGCATGTTTCTCGCCGTAATAGACATTCACGTCCTTGGCATGGACCTTGACGCCGACCGGCATCGCCAGGCGATTCTGCGGGACGGTGCTTTCGCTGACTTGGATATTCATAGTCCTACCACCGGCGTTCGAATTTTTTACGAAGATAGATGGCCCCGGCATTCATCACCGCCAGGAACAGCAGCAGCACGATGATCGCCGCCGAGGTGCGTTCGACGAAGGCACGCTCGGGGCTGGCCGCCCACAGATAGATCTGCACCGGCAGCGCCGTGGCGGGCTCGAGCGGCGAGGACGGCACGTCGACGATGAAGGCGACCATGCCGATCATCAGCAGCGGAGCCGATTCGCCGATGGCGCGGGCCATGCCGATGATGGTGCCGGTCAGAATGCCGGGCATGGCCAGCGGCAGCACATGATGGGTGACCATCTGCAGCTTCGAAGCCCCCAAGCCCAGCGCGGCTTCGCGGATCCAAGGCGGCACCGCCTTCAGGGCGACGCGGGATGCGATGATGATGGTCGGCAGCGACACCAGGGTCAGAGCCAGACCGCCCACCAACGGCGCCGAGCGGGGCATGCCGAAGACGTTCAGGAACATCTCCAGGCCCAGCAGACCGAAGACGATGGACGGCACCGCCGCCAGATTGTTGATATTGACCTCGATCAGGTCGGTCCATTTGTTCTTGGCGGCGAACTCTTCCAGATAGATGGCGGTCGCCACGCCCAGCGGGAAGCTGAGAACCAGCGTCACCACCAGCGAATAGAACGAGCCGACGATGGCGCCGCGCAGACCGGCCAGTTCCGGCTGGCGCGAATCGCCCTGGGTCCACAGCCAGGTATTGAAGTGGCTCTTGACCAGCCCCTTCTCCTTCAGCGCGTCGACCCAGCCTAGCTGGCGTTCACTGAACTGCCCGCCCTTCTCGGCTTCGCGGGCCATATTGCCCTTCATCAGCTGATCCAAGGGCGCCGAGGTCGGCACCCACAGGGTCTTGGTGGTGCCGATCACCGAAGGATCGGACAGCACCATCTTGCGCAGGACCATCTCGGCGCCCGAGCTGACCAGGGCCGACAGCTCGCGCCGGGCACCGCGATTGTCGGCGGCCTCGGGGAACAGGGTGGTCATCGAGCTCCGCACCAGGGCCATATAGTCGGCCGAGGCCAGGACCTTGGGGTCGTGAGTGGCGTCGGGATCCAGCACGGCGGCGTCGAAGGTGACGCTCAGCTGCATCTCGTGCTGGACGAAGGCGCCCAGGCCGCGCCCTAGGATGCTGCTCAGCAGCACCGCCAGGAAGATCACAGCGATGATGATGGAGGCCATGCCGTAAGCGCGGAAGCGGCGTTCGGCGGCATGGCGGTTCTTCAGATGGGCTCCGACCTTCTCGGCGATGAGCGAGACCGGGGCATCCTGGACCAGTTGGGCGTCAGTCATATTTTTCTCGATATTTCCGGACGACATGCAGCGCCACCACATTGAGCGCCAGGGTGACGATGAACAGCACCAGCCCCAGGGCGAAGGCCGACAGGGTCTTGGGGCTGTCGAATTCCTGATCGCCCACCAGCAGGGTGACGATCTGCACCGTCACGGTGGTGACGGCTTCGAAGGGATTGGCGGTCAGGCGGGCCGACAGACCGGCGGCCATCACCACGATCATGGTCTCGCCGATGGCGCGAGAGATGGCCAGCAGCAGGCCGCCGATGATGCCGGGCAGCGCCGCCGGGATCACCACCTGCTTGATGGTCTCGGAGCGGGTCGCCCCCAGGCCATAGGCGCCCTGGCGCAGGCTGTCGGGCACCGCCGTGATGACGTCGTCGGACAGCGACGAGATGAAGGGGATGATCATGATGCCCATGACGATGCCGGTGGCCAGCGCACTTTCCGAAGCGATGGACAGGCCCAGCAGGCCGCCGGCATCGCGCAGGAACGGCGCCACCGTCAGCACGGCGAAGAAGCCGTAGACCACGGTGGGAATGCCGGCCAGAACTTCCAACAGCGGCTTGGCGACGGAGCGGAACTTCGGGTGGGCATATTCGGCCATATAGATGGCCGACAGCAGGCCGATAGGCGCCGCGACCACAATGGCGATCAGGCTGATCAGCAGGGTGCCGGCGAACAGCGGCACGGCGCCGAACGCCCCCGACGAGCCGACCTGATCGGCACGCATGGCCATCTGCGGGCTCCAGTCGAGGCCGAACAGGAAGTCCGACACCGGAACCAGCCGGAAGAAGCGGATGGATTCGAACAGCAGCGACATGACGATGCCGACCGTGGTGAAAATCGCCACGGTGGAGCTGGCGATCAGGAAGACCTTGACCGCGCCTTCGACCTTGTTGCGGGCGCGCAGATCGGGATGGATCCAGCGCAGACCCAGCATGCCGCCGACAACCGCCAGCGACAGGGACAGCACGGCCATGGCGCCGAAGCTGATGCTGCGCAGGCTGTGATAATGTTCGGCGGCGGCGGCGGTCATGGCGTCCGAGGCCTGGCCGAAGCTGGTGGCGCCGCCCAGATTGCGGACTTCATTCATCAGCAGCGCCAGACGTTCCGGCGACAGCGCCTGGGTTTCCGGCGGCAGGCTGGCGATGATCAGGCTTTGGACGATGCTGGGCTCGAAGGCCAGCCACAAAGCCACCAGCGCGAAAGCCGGGACGCCGCACCACAAAGCGACATAGAAGCCGTAATAGTTGGGCAGCGAGTGCAGGGCGCTGGGCTTGGGGCCGGCAACCTGAACCGCACGGCCGCGCCCTAGGCGATAGCCGATGGTCGAGAGCAGCAGCAGCACGACAAGCAGGGAAAGAAACTGCATGAATTCCGCCGTTCTAGTTCCGCACCGCCTCGGGATGAAGCGGCTTTCATGTGCTGTGAAACCCGGCCCCGATCATCCGGGGCCGGGCCTCACATCAGGGTCTTATACTCTTACAGCTTGACGTTCGGCAGTTCCTTGGCCTTGGCGGCTTCGGACTTGCGCTGAGCGTCGGGCATGGCGATCAGGCCCTTTTCGGCCAGATAGCCGTCCTTGCCCCAAGCCTTCTCGGAGGTGAACTCGCCGACATATTCCTTCAGGCCCGGGATCTTACCCACATGGTCCTTCTTCACATAGAAGAACAGCGGACGCGAAACCGGATACTTGCCGGTGGCGATGTTGTCATAGGTGGCGGTCTGACCGTCGACGGTGGCGGCCTGGATCTTATCGTTGTTCTGGTCCAGGTAGCTGAAGGTCAGGATGCCGACAGCCTTGGGCAGAGCCAGCAGCTTCTGCAGGGTGACGGTGTAGTTCTCGGAGACCTCGACGAAGGAACCGTCTTCACGAACGGCGTCGCAAGCGACCTTCTTGGCGTCCTTGTCCAGGGCCTTGATCTCGGGGAACTTCTCGCAGGACTCTTCCATGATCAGCTCGACCATGGCGTCGCGGGTACCGTGGTTGGAGGCCGGGCCGAAAACGACGATATCGTCCTTGGGCAGGCTGGGATCAACGTCCGACCACTTCTTGTAGGGGTTGGGGACCAGTTTGCCGTTGACCGGAACGGTCTTGGCCAGGGCCTTGAACAGCTGTTCGCGGGTCACGGCCATCGGGGCGCTGTTCTTGGACTTGGCAACGACGATGCCGTCATAGCCGATCACGATCTCGGCGACGTCGTTGACACCGGCCTTGGCGCAGGCATCCAGCTCGCTCTGCTTGACGCGGCGAGAGGCGTTGGTGACCGAGGGGCTGTCGGGGCCATTGCCCGAACAGAACAGCTTCATGCCGCCGCCGGTGCCGGTGCTTTCCACAACCGGGGTCTTGAAACCCGAGGACTTACCGAACTGCTCGGCGACCGCGGTGGCGAAGGGATAGACCGTCGACGAACCGACGATACGGATCGAATCACCAGCCTGGGCATTGGCGGCGAGAGCCACGGTAGCCACGAAGGCCGCGGCGAGAGTCTTCTTGATCATAAGTCCTCCAGGGAGAAACGGGGGAAACCGGCCCCAAATCGGGAACCAATCTTCGCCGCTGACAATACCCATGGGAGGAGACTCTCTTGTGACAGAACCATGAAAGTTCTGTGACAGCGCAGCCCGCCGCTTGCCTTAACGCAAGGCCGCGATGTTGGCGGCGTAGTCGGGGGTCTTGAACACCGCCGAACCGGCCACCAGAACGTCGGCGCCGGCCTCGGCCAGCTGCTTGGCATTGGCCGCCACGACACCGCCATCGACCTCGATCTCGATAGGGCGGGAGCCGATCATCTGCTTGATTCGCTTGACCTTTTCCAGAGCCGAGGGAATGAAGCTCTGACCGCCGAAGCCGGGGTTCACCGACATCACCAGGATCAGGTCCAGCTTGTCGAGGACATAGTCCAAGACGCTTTCCGGGGTGGCGGGGTTCAGCGACAGGCCAGCCTTGGCCCCCAGGCTCTTGATCAGCTGCAACGAGCGGTCAATGTGACGGCCAGCCTCGGCATGAATTGTAATAATGTCGCTGCCGGCATCGGCGAAGGCCTGGATATAGGGGTCCACCGGCTCGATCATCAGATGCACGTCGAACAGCTTCTTGGTATGGGGCCGCAGCGCCTTGACCACCGCCGGACCGATGGTGATGTTGGGAACGAAGTGACCATCCATCACATCGATATGGATGTAATCGCAGCCCGCCGTATCGATGGCGCGGACTTCCTCGCCCAGGCGGGCAAAGTCGGCGGACAGGATGGAGGGGGCGATCTTGATGGTCATGGTCTGTGGTCCTTGAAGCACAAAGCCCCTCCCATGTGACAGGGAGGGGTTTGGGATGGAGGCAAGCCCCCGGATAGAATTCCCCCACCCTCGATCCCTCCCCACAAAGGGGGAGGGACGAGAGCAGGAGAGAATTAAGCGGCCTTGGGATCCAGGCTGCCATCCTTGTAGCGCTTGGCCATGTCGGCCAGCGGGATGACCTTGATCTTCGAGGCCTGTCCGGCGGCGCCGAACTGCTCGTAGCGCAGCTTGCACAGCTCGGTCATGGCGGCCATGGCCGGCTTGAAATAGCTGCGCGGATCGAACTCGCCCGGCTTCTCGGCGAAGACCTTGCGGATCTGGCCGGTAATCGCCATGCGGCAGTCGGTGTCGATGTTGATCTTGCGCACGCCGTGCTTGATGCCGTTGACGATTTCTTCGACGGGAACGCCGAAGGTCTGAGGCATCTGACCGCCATACTGGTTGATGATGTCCTGCAATTCCTGCGGCACCGAGGACGAGCCATGCATCACCAGATGCAGGTTCGGCATGCGGCGGTTGATTTCCTTGACCACATGCATGGCCAGGATATCGCCGGTAGGCTTGCGCGTGAACTTATAGGCGCCGTGGCTGGTGCCCATGGCGATGGCCAGGGCGTCCACCTTGGTCTTCTTGACGAAGTCGACGGCCTGATCGGGGTCGGTCAGCAGCTGGGAATGATCCAGCTTGCCTTCGAAGCCGTGACCGTCTTCCTTTTCGCCCATGCCGGTTTCCAGCGAGCCGAGAACGCCCAGCTCACCTTCGACCGAGACACCCACCATGTGGGAGATCTCGACCACCTTGCCGGTGACCGAGGTGTTGTAGTCCCAGTCGCCGGGGGTCTTGCCGTCGGCATGCAGCGAGCCGTCCATCATCACCGACGAGAAGCCGTTGGTGACAGCCGACAGACAGGTCTCGGGGCTGTTGCCGTGATCCTGGTGCATACAGACCGGGATGTGGGGATAGAGCTCGATGGCAGCCTGGATCAGATGCTTGAGCACCAGGTCGTTGGCATAGGCGCGAGCACCACGGCTGGCCTGCAGGATGACCGGGCTGTCGGTCTTGTCGGCAGCCGCCATGACCGAGAGCATCTGCTCCATGTTGTTGATGTTGAAGGCCGGAAGGCCATAGCCATGCTCGGCCGCGTGGTCGAGCAACTGGCGAAGGGAAATCAGAGCCATCTGGAATTCACTCCCTTATTTTTCAGCGGCCCAGACGAGCCACTGCGATTTCCACCACGGACTTCGCCGTGATGTCGAAGAAGGCATACAGCTCCTCGGCGGGAGCCGACGCCCCAAAACTCTTCATGCCGACAACGGCGCCATTGTCGCCGGTATAGCGTTCCCAACCGAAGGTCGAGCCCGCCTCGATGGCGATGCGCAACGTGTCCTTGCCCAACACCTCGGTGCGGTACGGAGTCGGCTGGCGGTCGAACAGTTCCCAGCAGGGCATGGAGACCACGGCGGTGGGAATGCCCAGCTGCTGCAAGGCCGCCTGAGCGACCATGGCCACCGGAACTTCCGAGCCGGTCGCCAGGATGGTGACCTTGCGATCCCCCTCGGCCTCGGCCAGCACATAAGCGCCCTTGGCGCAGAGATTCTCGGTCACATGCTCCTGACGCACGGTCGGCAGATTATGACGCGACAGCGCCAGAGCCGAGGGGGCGTCCTGGGTCGACAGGGCGATCTCGTAGCATTCCGCCGTTTCGACGGCGTCGCAGGGGCGCATGACCAGCAGGTTGGGCATGGCGCGCAGCGAAGCCAGATGCTCGATCGGCTGGTGGGTCGGGCCGTCTTCGCCCAGACCGATGGAGTCGTGGGTCAGCACATAGATCACCCGCTGTTCCATCAGCGCCGACATGCGGATCGCCGGACGGACATAGTCGGAGAACACAAAGAAGGTGCCGCCATAGGGGATCAGACCGCCATGCAGGGCGATACCGTTCATCACCGCACCCATGGCATGCTCGCGCACGCCGTAATGGATGTAGTTGCCGTCATAGGCCGGCGCGGTGACCGGCTTGGAAATCTTGGTGTTGGTCAGGTTGGAATGGGTCAGGTCGGCCGAACCGCCCACCAGTTCCGGGATGACGTTGGCCAGCACGTTCAGCACTTCCTGGCTGGACTTGCGGGTGGCCCATTCCGGCTGATCCTTGGAGATCTTGGCCTTGAACTCGTTGATCGCCAGATCCCAGCCCTTGGGCAGCTTGCCCGACAGGGTGCGCTCGAACTCGGCCTTCTTCTCGGCGGGCAGCGCGTCGCGACGGGCTTCCCAGCCCTTGCGGGCGTCGCCGGTCTTCTGCATCGGCAGGCGCCAAGCCTGGAGGATATGCTTCGGAATCTCGAAGGGACCATAGGTCCAGCCCAGCGTCTCGCGCATGGCCTTGTTGTCGGCCTCGCCCAGCGGCGCACCGTGGATCTTTTCCGAACCGGCCTTGGGCGCGCCCCAGCCGATGGTGGTGCGACAGGCGATCATGGTCGGCTTATCCGAGGCGCGGGCGGTCTCGATGGCCTTGGTGATGGCCTCGGGGTCGTGGCCGTCCACCGCCAGGGTGTTCCAGCCCGCCGCCTGGAAGCGCAGATGCTGGTTGTCGCTGGTGGCGACCGAGGTATCGCCGTCGATGGTGATGTGGTTGTCGTCCCACAGCACGATCAGCTTGTTCAGCTTCCAGTGACCGGCCAGGGTGATGGCTTCCTGCGAGACGCCTTCCATCAGACAGCCGTCGCCGGCGATCGCATAGGTGTAGTGATCGCACAGATCGGCACCCCAGCGGGCGGCCATCATACGCTCGGCCAGGGCGAAGCCCACGGCGTTGGTGATGCCCTGACCCAAGGGACCGGTGGTGGTGTCGGCGATGGAGATATGACCATGCTCGGGATGACCGGCGGTCTTGGCGCCCATCTGGCGGAAGCTCTTGATCTGCTCGATATCGCAGTCTTCATAGCCGGTCAGATAGGCCAGAGCGTAGAGCAGCATCGAGCCGTGACCGGCCGAGAGCACGAAGCGATCGCGGTCGAACCACTTGGGCGACTTCGGATCGATCTTCATGAAGCGGCTGAACAGCACCGTGGCGACATCGGCCATGCCCAGCGGCATGCCGGGATGTCCGGACTTGGCTTTGTCGATGGCGTCGGCGGCCAGAAAGCGGATGGCGTTGGCCATTTCCTGGAAGCTGGCGGGGGACTGCTCGGTCATCAGGGTTCCTCTAATCTGTCGGCCCGGCGGCGCATCGCGCCGTTTCGAGGCTTGTCGTTCAATTCGGTGCTAAATTCAAGGCTGACCACCAAGAGTCGCGCATTATTCTCGTAAAGAGGGATCAGGCCAGCGGCAGGATGCCTTTTTCCTGTTCCTCCAGGATGCGGTCGATCTCGGTGGCGGGGACCGGCGGGCTGACGATGTAGCCCTGAATGATATCGCAATTCATCTCGCGCAGCAGCTGCAGCTGCTCGTCGGTCTCGACGCCCTCGGCGACGATGGTGCGGCGCAAGGAATGGCCCATGCTGATGATGGTGCGGATGATTTCCAGATCGTCCTGATCCACCGCGATATCGTTCACGAAGGAGCGGTCGATCTTGATGGTATGCAGCGGGAAGCGCTTCAGATAGCTGAGCGAGGAATAGCCGGTGCCGAAATCATCCATGGCCAGATGAATGCCCATGTCCGACAGGCGGTGCAGCAGGGCGATGGCGTTTTCCGTGTCCTTCATGATCATGGACTCGGTGATTTCCAGCTCGAGCCCCGAAGGCGAGACGCCGGTGCGGGCCAGGATGTCGGCCACCACCTCGTCCAGATTGTCCTGCCGCAGCTGGCGGACCGACAGATTGACCGCCACCCGGATGCCGGGATGACCAGCCTCGGCCCATTTGCGATGCTGGATGCAGGCGGTTTCAATGGCCCATTCGCCGACCAGACCGATCAGGCCGCTTTCTTCCATCACCGGGATGAACTTGACCGGCGAGACCATGCCCATCTCGGCGCTGCGCCAGCGCAGCAAGGCCTCGACACTGACCAGCTTGCCGGTCACCGAGTCGCATTTCGGCTGGTAGTAGAGCATGAACTCGCCCCGCTCCAGCGCCTTGACCAGACCGTTCTTGATGATCATCCGTTCCGAGGCCTGCGCATTCAGCTCGGCGGTGAAGAACTGGAAATTGGCCTTGCCCTGTTCCTTGGCGCGGTACATGGCGGCGTCGGCATTGCGCAGCAGCACCGCCGCGTCGGGGGCATCGTCGGGATAGGTGGCGATGCCGATGGAGGCCGAGACGAAGGCTTCCTGCTTGCCCAGCTTAAAGGGCGCCTGCAGGGATTCGATCACCCGCTGCGCCACCATCGGGGCATTCCGCAGATCGCCCAGATTCGGCATGATGATGGTGAATTCGTCGCCGCCCAGACGGGCCACCGTATCGCCGCCGCGCACGCAGCCCAGCAGGCGCTGCGAGGCTTCGCGCAGCAGCTCGTCGCCCATATCGTGGCCCAGGGTGTCGTTCACCAGCTTGAAGCCATCCAGATCGATGAACATCAGCCCCACCCGTTCTCCGGTGCGGGACGCCATGGTGATGCCCTGACCCAGACGATCCATGAACAACGAGCGGTTGGGCAAGCCGGTCAGGGCGTCGAAATTGGCCTGATAGAGAATGCGCTCTTCGTCCAGCTTGCGCTGGGTGATGTCCGAGAACACCACGATATATTGCACCACCCGGTTCAGCATGTCGGTGACGGCGGTGACCGAGATGCGTTCGGCATATTTGGTGCGGTTCTTGCGCAGGCTCCAGCGTTCGTGATCCCAGCGCCCGGTCTCGCGGATCGAGGCCCAGACATCGTCCTGCTGCACCGGATTTTCCTCGTCATCGAGGAAATGCGGCCGCTTGCCCAAGACTTCCTTCAGCAGATAGCCGGTGATGGCGCTATAGGCCGGATTGGCGGTGGTGATGCGGAATTCCGGGTCCAGCACCATGATGGCTTCGGCCGTGGTCTCGAACACCGCCGAGGCCAGACGCAGCTTGTCCTCGATCTGCTTGCGCTCGGTGATGTCGCGGAACACCAGCACCGCGCCGACCTGTTCGCCATTCTCTTCGATGGGCGAGAGGGCGAACTCCACCGGGAAGCTGGAACCGTCCTTGCGCCAGGCCATGAAGTCGATGACGTCGCATTTCTGGGTCAGGTCCAGCAGCGGCCCCGCCATATATTCGCTGTGCCGCGCCCCGACCGAAGAGCCGGCGCCGGGAATGCAGTTCAGCAACTGGTCCGCCGCGCGCCCGATCAGATCCTCGACCTGCCAGCCGGTCATATCGGCGGCGGCGGGATTGGCGAAGGTGATGATATTGCCGCCATCCAGCCCGATGATGCCTTCGCTGGCCGAGTTCAGAATCTGCTCGTTCTGGCGCGACAGATGCCGCAGCTCCAGGGTGCGGGCCTCGACCCGCTGCTCCAGCTCCTCATGGGCGCGATGCAAGGCCTCTTCGGCCCGCTTGCGTTCGGTGATGTCGCGCACCACGCCGATGAACAGCCGCTGGCGGCCCCGGCGCAGTTCGGTGACATCCAGCTCCAGCGGGAACAGGCCGCCATCCTTGCGCAGGCCCGTCACCTGACGGCCGATCCCCAGGATCTTGGCCTGCCCTGTGGTCAGATAGGCCCGCAGATAGCCGTCATGGCCGCTATGATGCGGCTCGGGCATCAGGATATTGAGATTGCAGCCGATGACCTCGGCGGCGCTATAGCCGAAAATCCGCTCGGCCGCCGGGTTGAAGCTTTGAATAACGCCGTTCTCATCCGCCGAGACGATGCCGTCGCCGACCGTATCCAGAATGCCCTGAAGCCTTGCTTCCTTGTCATGCAGCGCCGCCAGGGCCCGCCGGGCCTCGGAGACGTCGCGGGCTTCGATCATGAAGCTGTTGTCCTCGACGGGACCGACGCGCATCACCACCATTTCCAGGTCGATGTCGCGGCCTTGCAGCGAACGCACCTTGACCGGCACCGGCTCGCGCTCGTCGCACAGGGCGGACAGCCCATCCACCAGGATGTCGGCATAGTCGGGATGCACGAAATCGATCAGCGCCTGACCGATCATCGCCCGGGCGCTGTCGGCTCCGAACAAGGCGACGCCGCCGGAATTGATGAAGGTGATGATCTCGTCATGGCAGATGCACATGCATTCGTGGGACAGATCCACCAGCTGACGATAGGCGTCGCTGCGGGCCAAGCGTCCATCGATCGCCGAGACCGGCTCGGCCTGGATCAGCCATTCGCCGTCTCCCTTGCGGACGACCGCCGACACCTCTTGGCGGGAACCGTCGGCGCGGACCAGGCTGAGGACCGACGGCGACGAGCCCAAAGACACCGCTTCCAGCCGGTCTTCGTACAATCCCACGACCGACAGAGGCTGCCCCGAGAGCGAATCCGCCCCGCCGTAGCCGAGCAAGCCGGCGCCGTTGGCGTTGACGAACGTAATCCGTCCCGCTCGACTGACCAGAACCAGGCCGGGCATGCCGTCGAGCACGCGCGACGCCCAGTCTCCCCGGTCCTTTTGGGACGCCTCTAGATGGCTCATTCCCTTGCCCGCACCATGGCGGGGATCAGCCCCGGCATAGCCATGTCGTGAAAAATGTCACAGTCCGGGAAGACACTACCGAAATTTTGTCAGAAGGAAAAGACGCCCGCACAGCAAGATACGCAAAGCTGACGCGCAAAAAGCTGCGTCAGCCCGTTTTTTCGCCAAAAGCGTGAAGATTAGTAGCGGCCGGACCCGAACCGCTTGGCCAAGGCCTGATCGTCCTCGGAGGAATCGGCCCCTGCCGACGGAGCGGCGGGCTTGACCATGGCGGCGGCTTTCACCTCGACCACGGCCACCTCCAGCGCCTTGACCTCGATCTTGGCCGGACGCGCACCGCTTTCCGACAGGGCGGCGGCCATTTGCAGATCGGCGGTCGCCAGAACCTGATCGCCGGGGCGGCTCAGCTTCTGCACGGCGGCGATGGGAGCAACCTCGACCGCCGGAACCACGGTGGGTTTGGCCTGCACCGGCGGAACCACGACCGGCGGAGTCGGAATGAAGGCGGCCTGCTGATAGGCCACGGTGCGGCTGCCCTGAGGATAGATAAAGCCGTAAGTGGGATAAACGCGGGTGCCGTAATCGCCGGAACGGCGGTTCCAGACGCGGACCTCGCTCCAGTCGTTGCGGGGCGAGATATCCACCACCGACATGCCCTTGGCGATCTGGCCGCGGCCACCGGTGCGGCGCGAGCCCCAATTGGCATGATCGACCAGAACCTCGCGGGAGTTCACCACGCCGGTCACCACCGCCACATGACCATGGCGCATGGAGCCGTGCTTCTTGAACACCACCACGGCGCCCAGGCGGGGGGTCTGACCGCGGTCATAGCTGCCGACCGCCGCAGACCACCAGGTCCAGGCGTCGCCGCGAATGCTGATACCGGAAATTTCACGGGCGAAGGGAACGCATTGCAGGGCGTCCGCCGTAGCAGAGGCCATCATGCTCGCACCAAATATGAACGCCGCTAAAGTTCGGCTGATCACCCAGTATTCCCCTCAACCACCACATCATTCGTTATGTCGATACTGCTTATTTAAAATTCTTATGGCAACCCTAATCGGCACTCACGCCCTATGACATAGATCACACCCATCCGAAGGTATAAAAAGCCTCCAGAGCAGATAACGCAGGCAGATGACTTCCTGGCCCGGGCGCTTTATAACAGCGGCATGCGATCCATCTCGACCCGCCCTTTGCTGATATTTGCCGCCCTTCTGGCCCTTCACGGTCCGGCCCTGGGGCAATATGACGATGGCGTCTCGGCCATCCAGACGGCGAATTACGCCGGTGCGCTCGAGGCTTGGCAAAAATGCCCGGACGAGCCCCGCTGCCAATATTCCATCGGCTATCTGTATCATTTCGGACTAGGGGTTCCGGCGGATTTCGGCAAGGCGACCGAATTTTACGGCAAGGCTGCCGCCGGACATTACCCCGACGCGCTCTATGCCCTGGGGCTGCTGACCGAGACCGGCAAGACCGGACGCAAGGACCTGACCGAGGCCATGCGGCTCTACCGCGAAGCCGCCGAGACCGGCGCCTCGCCCGATGCCGAATATGCCGTGGGCCGCATGGTCCTGCGCGGACGCGGGGTCGAACGCAATCCGGTCGAAGCCCTTAAATGGCTGCGCCGGGCCGCCGATCATGGTCAGGTCGCGGCACAATATATGATGGGTGCCGCCTATGAGGCCGGCTGGGGCGTCACCCCGGATCTGGGCGAGGCCTATTACTGGTATCGCCGTTCGCAGCAGGGCGACCCGGTGGAACTGGCCGACCATGACATGTCGTTCCAGCCGCAGATCGCCATCGATTCCCTGAAGCGCCGCCTATCGTCCGGCGAGATCCACGCCATCGAGGCGCGGCTGAAGAAGCCCGCTGCCGCCCGCAAGAAAGCGGACTAAAAAGCCGGACCAGGCAGCTACCAGCCCGCCACGCAGCCATCGCCGCGCGGATCGGCAGCGCCTTCCATGCGGCCGTCTTCGTGGCGCACCACCGCGCCGGCATGGCCCATCTGATGGTCGAAATCCTTGGTCGGCGTCACCTCATGCCCGGCCTCGCGCAGGGCTTGCAGCAGCGCCGGATCGAAGCGGGTCTCGACCTTCAGGTCCGAAGCATTGTCGCCACGACCCGCGCCCAGACGCCAGCGCGGCGCCGAAACCGCCTGTTGCAGGCTCTGACCGAACTGGGCATAGCGGCTGTAGATGGCGGCCATGGTCTGCGGCTGTCCATCGGCCCCCATGCTGCCCAGCGCCATCACCCGGCCATCGCGGAAGCGCACCAGCCCCGGACACAGGGTATGGAACGGCTTGCGGCCCGGCGTCAGCAGATTCTGGCCGTTCTCGTCCAAGGTGAAGCTGGTCGAGCGGTTATGCCACAGCAGGCCATAATCCCCGACCGCCACCGCCGAGCCGAACGGCTTGGCCAGGCTATGGATACAGCTGACCGCCCGTCCCTGCCCGTCAACCACGCCGATCCAGGCGGTGTCGCCGTCATTGCTTTCGCGCCGCCAGGGCAAGGCCTGACGCGGCGCGATGGCCGCCGCCAGCCGATCCAGCAAGGACTCGCTGAGATAGGTGGTGGAGTGGATCGTCATATAAGACGGGTCGGTCACATGGGTATTGCGCACGATGAAGGCCTGCTTGGTGGCCTCGACGATGCCGTGCAGATGGGCGAAGCTTTCGCCCTCGGCCACATTCAGCCGCTCGAACAGCCCCAGCACCATCAGCGCCGCCAAGCCTTGGGACGGCGGCGGCAGGTTATAGGCGGTGCCGTCATTGAGGTTGAGCGACAGTGGGCGACGGCGCACCGAGCGGTGCCGCGCCAGATCGGCCGAAGTCAGCGGGCTTCCCGCCTTATGCAGCTCGGCGCCCAGGTGATGGCCGATGGCGCCGCGATAGAAATCGTCCAGCCCGTTCTGCGCCAGCCGCTCCAGCAGCAGCGCCTGCCCCGGCGCGGTCAGCAGGGTTCCCGCCTCGGCGCTTTGACCGGCCGGCAGAGCATCGCCCAGCTTGCCGGCGCAGCCCGCCTGATAGCGGGTCACGGGAAAGCCGGTGCGGGCGTAATAGATGGCGTCCTCGAACAGACGCGACAGCGGCAGAGCGCCGCCCCAGCGGCTGCTGATCTCCAGTGCCGCCTGCCAGCCCGACGCGGCCCCGGCGACCGTCGCCGCCGCCAGCCCGCCGGTCAAAGGCATGGTCTTGTGTCCCTGGGCGCGATAGGTCTCGGCCTTGGCGTTCATGGCGGCCGCGCCGCAGGCGTCGATGGAAATCGGCGTCTTGCCCGGCTCGCTGATCAGCCAGAAGCCGTCCCCGCCCAAGCCGCAGCTATGGGGATAGACGACACCGCAGGCGGCAACGGCGGCCACCGCCGCCTCGATGGCATTGCCACCCTCGCGCAGCACCGCCAATCCGGCCTGGGCAGCCAGATGATGCGGGGCGCTGACCATGCCTCGGGTCGCCATGGAAGTCTGCAGCATTCGAACTTTTTCCCCTGTACGGAAACAGCGCGATTTTGAGCCATTCTCAAGCCGCCGTCCAGACGGACTTTTGTTGTGTCCGGCATGGCTTGGATGCTAAATGCCCGCAACGCTCACCCTGTCGCGGAACCAAGCATGGCGAACGACATCACCGACAATCAAGCCATCACCATCGGCTGGGATGCCCTGCATCGCGACGCCGTGATCCTGTCGCAGAAGCTGAAGCACCAGGGGCCGTTCCGCGGCATCCTGGCGGTGGCCCGAGGCGGCTTGGTGCCCGCAGCCATCCTGGCGCAAGAGCTGGGGATCCGACTGGTGGATACCCTTTGCGTCTCCAGCTATGACGGCAAGGTCCAGCGCCAGGGCGAGGCCGAACTGCTGAAAGCCGTCGAAGGCGACGGCAGCGGCTGGCTGGTGGTGGATGATCTGGTGGACAGCGGCAACACCTTCCGCAAACTGCGCCAGATCCTGCCCAAGGCGCACTACGCCACCATCTATGTCAAGCCGCAGGGACAAGACGTAGTGGACAGCACCGTGATCCCCATCGATCAGGATATCTGGCTGGTCTTCCCCTGGGACAACGACCCCGCCCATTGGCGGCGCAGCTGATCAGACCCGCCTGAGATCGAACCGCTCGAACCCCGCCATCTTGGCCAGACGGTCATAGCGGCGATCGTTGAGGTCGGGATCGAAGGCCGGGTCCGAGGCGGGAACCTCCAGCACCAGCAGATCGCCTTGCCCGCGCAGGCGGGTCGAGCGCAGCAGCCCCGGCACGCCGCCGGACACCGAATGGCCCAGCCGCAGACAGAAGCCGACCATGCGGGCACGGCGCTGGTCATCCTCGCCCAACAGGCTGCGGGCCTGCTGCGCCTGAGGCAGTTCGCCCTCGGTGTCATAGCGGGCCGAGATGGACAGGGCCAGACTGGCGCGGTCCTGATGCCCCAGCCCCATGAAGGGCAGGCGGAACACCCGCAGGAAGGCCTGCTCGGCGCGATAGTCGGGATGCTCGTTCCAGAACACATCCCCCAGCAGGCAGGCCGCCAGCCGTAGCCGCGCCTGATGCGGCGTCTCGTGCAGGAACAGCGGCGCCATCCATTCCATCATCTCTTCCCCATGTTCGGGGAAGCGCCCGGCGGTGACGGCCATCTGACGGCAAGAGGCGATCAGCGGGTCCTGGGCCTGAATATCGGTGGGCAGCAGCTTGTAGAACTGGCCTTCGCGCATGCCATAGACCGAGAAGATCAGCTTCGAGGGCTGCACGGCCTCAAGCAGTTTTTCCAGCAGCAGCGCCGCCATGGGCAGATGCTGAAGCCGCTTCTTGGACAGGCCGGGAATCTTTTCCATCGACTTGCGGCTCTGGCGCGACACCAGCTCCAGCAGGCGGATCGCCTCGCCCCGGTCGAGGGTGTAATTGTCCAGCACATGCAAGGGATGGCCGGTCTGGGCGATGAACAGCCGCGCCAGAGCACGCCAAGCGCCGCCGACGGCATAAAGCGGACGTTCGCGCCCCCAATCTAGCCAGTTGATCGCCGAGACATGCATGTCGATCAGGGCCGCGGCCTTCAAGCGGTCACCGTCCGAGGCTTCGCCCATGCGCAGCACGCCCAGCGGCATGGTGGCGTAAGGGCCGGCGAACTGCCCCTGCTCCAACGCCACCAGCTCCAGACTTCCGCCGCCCAGATCGGCGACGGTGCCGTCGGCCTCGGGCGTCGAACAGAGCACGCCCATGGCCGCCGAGCGGGCTTCTTCCTCGCCTGACAGAATGGTCACTTCGGCTCGGCATTGGGCTTCCACCTCGGCGACGAAATCAGCCCCGTCCAAGGCATCCCGCACGGCGGCGGTAGCCAGGATTTCCAGCATGCCGACCTTCATGGCCCGCGCCAGCCGCACGAAGCGGCCCAGCGTCGCCAGGGCCTGACGGCGGCCTTCGGGATGCAGACGACCGCTGCTGCCCAAGCCTTGACCCAAAGCGCAGACCGCCTTTTCATTGAAAATGGCGGTCGGCGTGCGGGCCAGGGCGTCATAAACCACCAGACGGATCGAATTGGAGCCGATATCGACGATGGCGATATGGCCCTGACCCACGGCGTTGTCGTTGTTCTCCACGCTGGTCATGGATCAAGGAGCGCCCTTCAGCACCAGCTTGGGCAGCGGACGCCCGCGTTCCTGGGCGCTGCCGCGACCCGACAGGCTGGGATTGGTCATAAAATAGGTATGGGCGCTGAAGGGGTCCTCGCCCTTGGCCGGGGCAATGCGCTGATAGAGGCCATCGGGTTGCAGCACCCAGCTTTGCAGATTGTCCTTCAGATTGGCGACCATGATCTGTTCCAGGATCTGGCGATGCACGGTGCCATATTCAATGGGAACCAGCGATTCGACGCGCCAGTCCATATTGCGGTTCATCCAGTCCGCCGACGAAATGAACAGCTTGGCATAGCGCGACGGCAGCTTGTGGCCGTTGCCGAAGCAGACCACGCGGCCATGTTCCAAGAAGCGCCCGACGATGCTCTTGACCCGGATATTTTCCGACAGGCCCGGCACGCCCGGACGCAGGCAGCAGATGCCGCGGATCACCAGATCCACCTGCACCCCGGCCTGCGAGGCCAGATAGAGAGCATCGATCAGCTTGGCGTCCACCAGCGAATTCATCTTGGCCCAGATGGCGGCGGGCCGCCCGGCCTTGGCATGCTCGATCTCGTCTTGAATGCAGTTCAGAAGCTTCTGACGCGCCGCGATGGGGGCGATCGCCAGCTTCTCCATCTTCTCGGGCTTGGCATAGCCGGTCATGAAGTTGAAGGTGCGGTTGGCGTCGCGGCACAGCTCGGGGTCGGCGGTGAAGAAGCTGAGGTCGGTATAGACCTTGGCGGTGATCGGGTGATAGTTGCCGGTGCCGAAATGGACATAGGAGCGCAAGCCCCCGCCCTCGCGCCGGACCACCAGACTGATCTTGGCGTGGGTCTTCAGCTCCATGAAGCCATAGACCACCTGGGCGCCGGCACGTTCCAGATCGCGGGCCCAGCCGATATTGGCCTCTTCGTCGAAGCGGGCCTTCAGCTCGATCATGGCGGTGACCGACTTGCCCATCTCGGCGGCTTCCACCAGCGCCTTGACGATGGGGCTGTCCTTGCTGGTGCGATACAGCGTCTGCTTGATCGCCACCACGTTCGGATCGCGGGCGGCCTGGCGCAGGAACTGCACCACCACATCGAAGCTTTCGAAGGGGTGATGGACGACGATGTCCTTCTTCTGGATCGCCGCGAAGCAGTCGCCGCCGAAGTCGCGGATACGCTCGGGGAAGCGGGCGTTATAGGGTACGAAGGTCAGGTCTGGCCGCTCGTCGGTGATCAGCTGCTTGGTGTCCACCGTGCCGATCAGCCCCTTCAGGATATAGACGTCGCTGGGCGAGACGTTCGTTTCCTCGATCAACAGGCTCAGCAGCTCTTCCGGCATTTCCGAATTGACGGTGACGCGGATGCAATGGCCGCGGCGGCGGCGCTTCAGGGCGGATTCGAACACCCGCACCAAATCTTCGGCTTCTTCGTCGATTTCCATTTCGGAATCGCGGATCACCCGGAACACGCCATGACCGCCGACCCGGAAGCCGGGGAACAGGCGATCGAGGAACAGGGCCACCATCTCTTCGACCGGCAGATAGCGCACTTGGTCGCCCGGCAGGCGGACGAAGCGTTCGATCTGATGGGGCAGCGGCAGCAGCGCCCGCATTTCCTCGCCGTCTTCCAGATGCGTCAGCTGCAGCATCATGGCGAAGCCGAGATTGGGAATGAATGGGAAGGGATGCGCCGGATCGATGGCCAGGGGCGTCAGGATCGGGAAGACATGGTCCAGGAAGCGGGTTTCCAGCCATTTGCGGTCGGAGCGGGACAGCTCGCCGATATCGATGACGGCGATGCCGGCATTGCGCAGCTCACCCCGCAACTTGGCCCAGCAATCCTGCTGCGCCTCCAACAGCTGCCCGGCCGCCTTGTTGATGGCGGCCAGCTGCTGGGCCGGGGTCAGGCCGTCTTGGCTGGTGGTGTTGACATTGTTGGTCACCTGGCCCTTCAGACCGGCGACGCGCACCATATAGAACTCGTCCAGATTGGCCGCCGAGATCGACAGGAAGCGCAGCCGCTCCAGCAGCGGGTGCGACAGATTGTCGGCCTCTTCCAGCACGCGGGTGTTAAAGTCCAGCCAGGACAGCTCGCGATTGATGAACCGCCCGGGGGAAGAGATATCGATGACGGGCACGGACGGTTCGGTCTGCACGGTCGGCTCGGCGGTCAGGTCACTAGCGTCGTTTGTCACGAAAAATTCCTCCCTTGCCAGGGTCGGCTCTGGCTTAACTCTTTATAGCCCTTCGGCGGCGGGATGTCATGAGCGCGCCGAAGCTTGTCATAAAGCGGCAACAATCCGGAGGTTCGGGTGAAAACCATTTTCCTGCTGCGGCACGCGAAATCCAGTTGGGACGATCCGAATCTGGAGGACTTTCACCGCCCCTTGAATAAGCGCGGGCGCAAGGCCGCCAAGGCCATGGGCGAGGCGATGGAGCAATGGGGCTGGACGGCGCCGCTGGTGCTCTGCTCACCGGCCACCCGCACCCGCCAGACCTTGGACATGCTGGGCAAGCGCCTGACCGACGCCGAGATCATCTATGACCAGCGCATCTATGAAGCGGGGCTCAACACCCTGATGGCGCGGCTGAAGGAGCTTCCCGAAAGCTGCCCGGCGGTGCTGCTGGTGGGGCATAATCCCGGCCTGGAGCGGCTGGCGATCCATCTGTCCGACGGCGAAGGCGAGGCACTGCCCCGCTTGAAGGAGAAATATCCCACCGGCACCCTGGCGGTGCTGCGCACTGAGCTGACAGATTGGGCGGCGCTGACGGACGGCAGCTGCCGGCTCGAAGCCTTCCTTAAGCCGTCGGATCTTGATCAGGAAGAGTAAGCAACTCCCGCAACAGCGGCACCGTAATGGGCCGCTGGCGGGCCAGGGCATGGGCATCGATGGCGGCCACCAGGGCGCGGGCGCTGTCGAAGCTGCGCTCCATGCGCGGCAGCAGATAGGTCAGCACCTCGGGCCCCACCCGCAACTGCCGGTCCGAGAACAGCTTCAGCAGCAGCATGTTCAGCAGGTCGTCATCGGGGGCGGCAATGGCCGTCACCGGCAAGGCGGCGAGGCGCGAGCGCAAATCCGCCAGCCCCACCGGCCAATGGGCCGGCTCGCCCCGCCCCGTCACCAGCAGTTTGCCGCCGGTTTCGCGCAGCAGATTGTGCAGATGGAACAAGGCGACTTCGCCGCCGCCCTGGTCCACATCCTCGACCGCCACCGCGCCACGCTCGGCCAGGGCCGGAACCATCTCTTCATCCAGCCCCGAAGCCGGGATCACCACCCCGCCCTGCCGAGCGGCGAAGATGGCCGCCAGATGGCTTTTGCCCGAACCCGCCGGACCGCACAAAGCCATGCCGAAGCCGCTCCAGCCCTGGGCCATGCGCTCGAAGGCCAGGGCGTTGCCGGGTACACATAGGAAATCCGCCTCGGCAAAAGCAGGAGCATGGCCGAGGTCCAAAGGAAGCTGTTCGGCCATCAGGGCGCGGTTCCCTCGGGCTTCTCGCCGGTATAAAGGCTGCTGCGCATATAGCGGTCGACGCTGAAGCGGGCCAGCACGCCGATCACCGCCGAGACCGGCAGCGCCAGCAGAATGCCAAGGAAGCCGAACAGGGCTCCGCCCGCCAGCAGGGCAAAGATGATCCAGACCGGATGCAGACCGATGCGCTCGCCCACCAGCTTGGGCGACAGCACATTGCCTTCCAGCAGATTGCCCACCAGGAAGACGCCGCAGACCATGGCCGGAAGCTGCCAGTCGGGCGACTGCGCCACCGCCATGCCCAGGCTGACCAGGAAGCCCGAGATACAGCCAAGATAGGGAATGAAGGACAGGATACCGGCCGAAAAGCCCAGCACCAGCCCCAGCTCCAGCCCCACCGCCGTCAACCCCAGGCCATAGAACAGCGCCAAGGTCAGGCAGACCATCGATTGGCCGCGCACGAACCCGGCCAGAATGGCATCCATGGCCGACAGCTGATCGCGGATGGTCTGGGCATGGTGACGGGGCAGCCAGCTATCCACCTTTTCGGTGAATTTCGGCCAGTCTCGCAGCAGATAGAACGTCACCACCGGCGTGATGAAGATCAGCGACAGCAGATTCACCACCGCCAGCGATCCGCTGACGATATTCTTGAAGAAGGCTCCGGCCCAGCCCGCCGCCGTGCCGGCGTAATTGCCGGCGGCACCGCGCAGCCGCTCGATGTCCGACGGCGACAGATAGGTCTGGGCGGTCCGCCAGAAGGGCTCGGCGCGATGCACCAGCGACTGGATATAGTCCGGCAGATTCTGGGCGAATCCCACCAGCTGGGTTTCCAGCAAGGGGCCGATCAGCACCAGCACCAGCACCAGCGTGCCGAAGAAACCGGCGGTGATGACCACCGTGCCCCAGGTCCGCGACAGTCCCAGGCGCATCAGCCGCAGCATCAGCGGGTCCAGCAGATAGGCCACCGCCATGCCCGCCACGAAGGGCAGCAGAATCGAGCGCAGCAGATACAGCATGATCAGGAAGGCCAGGAAAGCCGCCGACCAGATCTTCAGCCGCCCCTCTCGGTTGATCGCCATGTCGGTCCTCAGCGGTTCGTGGGTGCAGAGATCGGACGGGCCTGCATCGGCTGCAGGAACCAGCGGTTTTCCGCCCAGGTCAGCACCAGTCCATTTTGCAACAAAGACTGTTCTAATTGCTTCTGATCCCCGACCGCATGCAGCACCAGCTGCGCCTCGGCCTTGGACAGCGTCACGATGTCGAAGCTGCGCACCGCCGTGACCCGCACCAGCCTGTCGCGCAAGGCGGTCCAGTCGGCCATGCCGCCCACCGGAGCCACCGTCACCGGCAGGTCGTTGGGACGGTCATAGGATAGGACATTGCCACTTTTCCAGCTGTCCGAGGTCGACCGCACGATGTCTTCGACGGCGCGACGCATCACCGCGTCATAGCCCTCGCCCGGCTGGCCTTCATAAGAACGGCTGCCCGAGGCCAGCGCCGCCACCGATCCGGCGCCGGTCAGGATCACCTCGATCTTGACCTTATTGCCTTCCAGCGCCTTGGGCACCGCCAAAGCCACCAGCACATCCTGGGTGGCATAACGCTGACCGATGGCCGCCAGGGTCTCGGGCGCGGCGGCCGCGACGGTGGCCGTCACCAAGGCCGGATCAGCCTGATCGGCGGGCGGCGGCACCGGCACCACCATGGGAACGATGCCTTGGGCCGACGGGCTTTTCCAGATATCGCGCCAGGGATTGGGGGTCTCGAACAGCACCGCGCCGCTATCGGCCTGATAGACCGGCAGCACCGCCACCGGACGGCCGCGCCATTCGGCATAGGGCAGATTGGCCGAGCGCAGCAGCTTGCGGATCGCCTCGCCCTTGAAGCGCACCGACAGCGCCGCCAGATAGCGCACTGACGACCGCTTTTCCTGATCAATGCCGACATCTAGCACGATGTCCTGCAAATCCTTGTCGGCCAGTTGGGGGATGCGCGGCCAGTCGCTGCTGGCGGTCAGACGCTGCATCAGCTGCTGATAGGCCTGTCGCTGCCCCTCGGCCAAGGCCTGATCGCGGGCCTGAGCCAGATTGGCGGCCGAGACGTCCACCTGCACATTGCGCACCGAAAAGCCGTCGGCGCTTTGAGCTTTCGCCGCCTGGGGCAGCCCGGCAACAGCGGCGATCACGACAAGAACAGCCCCCCATGCCTTCAGCGCGGGGAGCCCTCGGAGATGAAGCATTGAAAACCGTCCTGGATGAAGTATCTTCGCCTGATGCGTTTTGGTGCTCACCATAGCACGATCAAGCCCCCGAGGAAGCCATTACCACGTCCAATTCCAGCAACGGCCTGACCTACCGCGATGCAGGCGTCGATATCGACGCCGGCGAAGCCCTGGTCGATGCCATCAAGCCCCTTGCCAAGTCCACTGCCCGTCCGGGCGGAGCCGCCGGTCTGGGCGGATTCGGCGCATTGTTCGATCTCAAGGCCGCCGGGTTCAAAGACCCCGTGCTGGTTTCGGGCACCGACGGCGTCGGCACCAAGCTGAAGGTCGCCATCGAATCCAACCGCCATGACACGGTGGGCATCGATCTGGTCGCCATGTGCGTCAACGATCTGGTGGTGCAGGGCGCCGAGCCCCTGTTCTTCCTGGATTACTACGCCACCGGCAAGCTGGACGTTTCCGCCGGCACCGCCATCGTCTCGGGCATCGCCGAGGGCTGCCGTCAGGCCGGCTGCGCCCTGATCGGCGGCGAGACCGCCGAGATGCCCGGCATGTATGCCAAGGGCGACTATGATCTGGCCGGCTTCGCCGTCGGCGCCGCCGAGCGCGAGCAGCTGCTGGACGGCACCAAGGTCGCTCCCGGCGATGTGGTGCTGGGTCTGGCCTCGACCGGCGTGCATTCCAACGGCTATTCGCTGGTGCGCAAGGTGGTGCTGAATTCCGGCCTCAACTATGCCGACCCGGCCCCCTTCGCTGCCGGCAAGAGCATGGGCGAAGCCCTGCTGACCCCGACCCGCATCTATGTGAAGAGCTGTTTGGCCGCTCTGCGCGCCGGCAAGGTGAAGGCTCTGGCCCACATCACCGGCGGCGGTCTGATCGAGAATGTGCCGCGGGTTCTGCCCGAAGGCGCGGTGGCCGAGATGGACGCCAAGAGCTGGACCCTGCCGCCGGTGTTCGGCTGGCTGAAGGCTCAGGCCAATATCGACGCCCACGAGATGGCCCGCACCTTCAACTGCGGCATCGGCATGGTGGTGGTAGTCGCCAAGGACGATGTGGCCGAAGCCACCCGCATCCTGGCCGAAGCCGGCGAGACCGTCTTCACCATCGGCGCCATCCGCACCCGCCAGGGTGACGAGCCGCAAAGCCAGGTGAACAACGCCGCCGAGGCTTGGGCATAATGGCCGCAAGGCTGAAGGTCGCCGTGCTCATCTCTGGGCGCGGCTCCAACCTGCAAGCCCTGCTGGACGCCTGCGCCGATCCGGCCTTCCCGGTCGAGATCGCGCTGGTGATCTCGAACATCGCCGACGCCTATGGGCTGGAGCGGGCCAAGAAGGCCGGGGTCGCCACCCAGGTGATCCCGCATAAGGGCTTCCCCAGCCGCGAGGCCTTTGACGCCGCCCTGGACGAGGCCATCCGCGCCTCGGGAGCCGAGCTGGTCTGTCTGGCCGGCTTCATGCGCCTGCTGACCAAGGGCTTCTCAGAGGCCTGGGCCGGGCGGATGATCAATATCCACCCCTCTCTGCTGCCCAGCTTCAAGGGCCTGCATACCCACCAACGGGCCATCGAGGCCGGGGTGAAGCTGCATGGCTGCTCGGTGCATTTCGTCACCCCCGATCTGGATGACGGACCGCTGATCGCACAAGCCGCAGTCCCCGTGCTGCCCGCTGATACCGAAGATAGTCTGGCGCAGCGTGTTTTGGCATGCGAGCATCAGCTCTATCCCATGGCCCTGCGGCTGATCGCCGAAGGGCGCTGCAAGATCGAACAGGGCGTGGTCAAGATCGACGGTCACGCCGGAGGCGAGCAGTCCATCCTCAGTCCCGCGGGGTAAGCCCATGACACCAGACGCCGAAGCCTTGAGGGTCCGTGCTTTTGCCGCCTTCGAGGCGGGGCGTCTGGCGGAAGCGGTGGTCTGCTTCGACGGCCTGTTGCGACTGGCCAATATCCCGAAATTCTATGCCGCCCAGGCGCTCTATAACATGAGCGTCGCCTTTGGCCTGCTGGACAATCTTGAAGCCGAGATCGCCGCCTGCCAAGAGCTGATCCTGCGCTTCGGCGCGGCGGAAGAACCTCAGATCGAAACCCTGCTGGCCAGCGCCCTGGTCAACAAGGGCGTGGCGCTGATCCGGCTGGGCCGACCCGATCTGGCGCTGGACAGCTTTGCCGAGGTGGTCGCCCGCTTCGCCGATGCCGAGGCCCCGGCCTTGCGAGAACAGGTGGAAAAAGCCCTGGTGGACAGCGGCGCGGTCTTAAGCGAACAGGGCCGCCACAGCGATGCCTTGGCGCAACTGGCGCAAGCCCTGCCCCGCCTGAGCAGCCCGGCGGCCATCGCTTCGGTGCTGGTCAATCAAAGCCACTGCCATTTCCAGCTCGGCCAAGGCGACCCGGCCCTGGCCGCCTGCGAGGAATTGCTGGCCCGCTTCTCCGGCAACAGCGACCCGGAAATCCAAGCCGCCCTGGCCCTGGGCCTCTTGAACAAGGGCGAAGCCCTGTCCCTGCTGGGCCGCACCAGCGAAGCCCGCGCCGTCTATGACGAGGTGCTGACCCGCTACAGCCACCACGACGGCCACAAATATGCTCAGGCCGTCACGGAAGCCCGCGACGGCCTGAAAAAATTAGGAAACTAGGGCTGAATTAGCAGCCTCGGCCCAGCGTCTCGCCGAAGCGCAGAGCCTGACCCAGCGGATCACCGATCAGAGTGTCTTCGCGCATCACGGTGTTGCCGCGGATGATGGTGGCGATGGGCCAGCCCTGGGCGGTCATGCCGTCGAAGGGGGTCCAGCCGCATTTGCTGGCGATCCACATATTGGTGATCTTGCGCTTGGCTTTCAGGTCGACCACCGTGAAGTCGGCGTCATAGCCCACCGCGATGCGGCCCTTGCCGGCCATGTTATAGACGCGGGCGGGACCGGCCGAGGCCAGATCGACGAAGCGTTCCAGGGACAGACGACCCTCGGCCACATGGGTCAGCATCACCGGCACCAGGGTCTGAACACCGGTCATGCCCGACGGGCTTTGCGGATAGGGCTTGTCTTTCTCTTCCTTGGTATGGGGCGCATGGTCCGAGCCGATGACATCGACCACGCCCTGCTCCAGCCCGCGCCACAAGCCCTGGCGATGCTCCTCCGAGCGGATCGGCGGGTTCATCTGGGCATAGGTGCCCAGCTTGCGATAGGCGTCGGGGGCCGACAGGGTCAGATGCTGGGGCGTCACCTCGACGCTGGCGATGTCCTTGTGATCGGCCAGGAAGGCCATCTCGTCGGCGGTGGTCACATGCAGCACATGCACACGCCGGCCGGCCTCGCGGGCCAGACGGATGAGACGCTGGGTCGCCAGCAGGGCGGTCTGAGCGTCGCGCCATTCCGGATGCAGCTCGGGCAGAGCCCCGCCCTCGACCATCTTGAAGCGTTCCTTCAGGCGGGCTTCGTCCTCGCAATGGACCGCCACGCGGCGATAGCCATTGGCCAGCACTTGCCGCAGGGCGTCTTCCTGATCCACCAGCAGGCTGCCGGTCGAGCTGCCCATGAAGACCTTCACACCGGCACAGCCGGGCAGCAGTTCCAGATTGCCCAGCTCGGCCAAATTCTCGGCAGCGGCCCCGACGAAGAAGGCATGATCGGTCCAGGCGCGGCCTTTGGCGCGGGCCAGCTTGTCGTTGATGGCCTCGGCGGTGGTGGTCGAGGGCTTGGTGTTGGGCATCTCGCAGACCGCCGTCACACCACCCAGGGCGGCGGCGGCGGTGCCGGTGGCCAGGTCTTCCTTATGCTCCAGGCCCGGCTCGCGCAGGTGCACCTGGCTGTCGATGATGCCCGGCAGCACGGTCAGGCCGGAACAGTCGAAGACCTCGGCGGCCTTGGCCTCGCCCAGCGCCCCGATGGCGACGATCTTGCCCGCACGCACGGCGATGTCCGTGCTCACCACGCCGGCGGGGGTCACCGCCTGGCCGTTCTTCAGGATCAGATCATAGCTCTCGGACATGGGAGTCATCCCTTCACACTCAAGGTCTCGAATACATCGCCCTGGGGCAGCCGGTTTTCCAGATGGCGGCGGTGCCACAAAGCATAAAACAACAAGCTCCAGGCGGCGAATCCCGCCTGTTTGCCGCCCGCACGGAACAGCGCCTCGACGCTGCCGGGGCGGCAGAGTTCCTGAACGCCCGGCTGGGCCGCCACCAGGGCGCCCAACTCAGGCCGACCGGCGATCCATTCGGCAACCGGCACGGTAAAGCCGCGCTTCTTCGAGAAGGGCTTGGCCTCGGGCAGCGTTCCGGCCAGCCATTGCCGCAGCAGCGCCTTGCCCTGGCCCTTGGCGACCTTCAGCCGGTCGGGAAGATTATAGGCGAAGCGGGCCACTTCCGGGTCGAGAAACGGCACCCGGCCTTCGATGCCATGGGCCATCAGGCAGCGGTCGGCCTTGACCAGCAGATCATTGGGCAGCCAAGCCATGCAGTCCAGCGCCTGAGCCTTTTGCAGCTTCGTGCCCTGCCCCCGTGCCGCCGTTGCCTCGTCGCGGGCAAAGCCGTCGCGCCAGGATCGGGATTCGTCGCGCAAGACACCCAGGCCCTCGAAGCTGCCCGAACGACGCATGGGCTTGGCGAAGAAAGGCCGCATGGCGGCGCGATAGCGGCCATAGCCGCCGAACAACTCGTCGCCACCCTCGCCCGACAGGATCACCTTGACCGACTTGCGGGCCTCCGCTGCCAGCTTATAGGTGGGCACAATGGCGTAATCCGCCGCCGGATCATCCATGGCGGCGGCGATCTCGGGCAGCAGGGTCCAGAAGTCGCCTTCCGTCACCGGCACTTCCACATGCTCGGCCCCGGTCACGCGGGCCAATTCGCGGGCATGCTCGGCTTCGTCGCGGGCGTCGGTGCCGGGGAAATTGGCGGTGAAGGCCAGCACCGGCCGGCTGTTGAGCCGTGCCATCAAAGCCAGCAGCGCCGAGCTGTCGATGCCGCCCGAGAGGAACATGCCATAGGGCACGTCGGAGCGTTGATGCAGCGATACCGACTCTTCCAGCACCCGATCCAAGGCCTTCAGCGAGGGATCGGCGTTCTTCACCAGCGGCAAGGCCTCGATGCGGCGGCGCTCGACGATGCGGCCTTTTTCCACCGCCACCGTCTCGCCGGGCAGCAGGCGATGGATACCGGCAAAGGGGGTTTCCGGGTCGGTGGAGAATTGCAACTGAAGCAGTTCCAATGATCCTTCCGGCCGCAGGCGGCGCTCCACCAGCCCGGTCGCCAGGATCGCCTGGGGCTCGGAGGCGAACAGGAAGCCCGCCTTGCTCTCGGCCCAGTAAAGCGGCTTGATGCCGAAGGGATCACGCGACAGCACCAGCCGCCCCTTGGCCTTGTCATGCAGGGCGATGGCATACATGCCGCGCAGATGACGGGCGAAATCCAGGCCGTGGCGCTGATAGAGATAAAGCGGCGGTTCGCAGTCCGAGCCGGTCTTGAAGGCGACCTCGCTTAAGGACGCCCGCAGCTCGACATGGTTATAGACCTCGCCGTTCGCCACCAGCGCCAGATCGCCGGGGGCGAACAGGGGCTGGTCGCCGGTCACCAAATCGATGATGGCCAAGCGGCAATGGGCCAGCCCCACATCGCCGTCCAGATGCCAGCCCTGGCCGTCGGGGCCGCGATGGGCCATGGCCTGGGTCATGGCCTGAAGCAGCGTCCGTTCGGCTGGGCTGCCGTCCGCCGTCATCAATCCGGCGATGCCGCACATGCTAGGCGATCACCTTCTCGAAGAACGCCTTATAGGCCGAGACCACCGCCTGCTCGGTATAGTTCTGCTCATAGATCGCCCGGCCCGCCTGAGCCATGGAGCGGCGCAGCTCGGGCTCAGCTAGAGCGCGGCGGATGGCGGCGGCCAGCGGCTCGGGCTGCTCCAAGGGCGTGATCAGGCCCGAGACGCCGTTCTCGATCAGCACCGACGGCCCCTGGCTGGCTGTGCTGATGACCGGAACGCTTTGCGCCCAAGCCTCGATCACCACATTGCCCAAGGGCTCGTGGCGGGCGGGATGCACGAACAGATTGGCGGTGGCGAACAGCCGCGGCACATCGTCGCGCCAGCCCAGGAAGCGCACGCGGGGCTTGATGCCCAGCTTGGTCGCCAGGGCTTCCAGCGCCGCCTGCTCGGGCCCGACACCGGCCAGCAGCAGATAGGCGTCGGGCACCTCGACCAGCGCTTTCAGCAGCACGTCGAAGGCCTTGTTGGTATGCAGACGCCCCAGCCCCAGGATCACCGGGGCGCTTTCGGGGATATAAAGATCCTTGCGCGGGATCGGCGTGCCTTTGACCTCGGAAACGAAGTTGGGCAGATAGACCGCCCGCTCGGCAGGCCAGCCCTCGCCGGTCAGATAATCGACGATGGATTGGGTATCGCCGATCAGATAGTCGCAGCCCTGGTAATATTTCAGGTCGTAATAGCCGCCCAGGCGGGCGACGCGGACAAAGCGTCCCGGCCCCTCGGGGCTTTTCGGCGCCATGCCCGAAGCCCGGCTCATCCAGGTGAAGACGATGTCCGGCTGGAAATCGCGGGCCTGACGGGCGAAGGCGCGGGGGGTGAAGATGTCGAACTTGCCGCCGAAGCGCAGCTGACGGACATCCAGCCCCTCCTTCTGCAACAGGGCGGCGCGGCGCTCGTCCGAGCGGATCAGCACCCGCTGCTCGACTCCGGCGCGGAACAGGGCGGGGACCAGACGCTCGAAAAAGCGTTCGGCGCCGCCATGCTGGGCTCCGGCGATGGCTTGCAGGATCTTCATGCTTGTCCTCCAGCCCGCAACAGGGCGTCGAATTCGGCGGCGGCCACGTCCCAGCTGCGGTCGGATTGCAGCAGGCGAGCGTCACGGCTCATGCCCCAAAAGGTATCATCGTCACTCAACAGGCGCACCGCCAGATTGGCGAAGGCGGCGGCATCGGGCACCACTTGGCCGGTCTGGCCGTCGCGGATGCGTTCGCGCACCGCCCCCAGGTCGCGGGCCACCGCCGGCAGACCACAGGCCTGGCTTTCCATCAGGGTCCAGCAGGCCAGATCGTCGGCATGGCCGGGATAAAGATGCACACGGGCCGAGCGGTAAAGATCGGCCATGCCGCCATCGCCCAGGGGAGCGCGGATTTCCACGCCCATCTCGGCCAGGGACTGGGCCTTGGCCAGCAGCGGGCGCAGGTTTTCTTCGATCTCGATGCCGGTCTGGCCGCGATGCAGGCTGGCCGACAGCACCAGCAGCCGGGCATTCGCCACCTGCGGCCGGATTTTCTCGGCCCACAGATCCAGCAGCCAGTCCAGCCCATGGGCCGGATGGGTGGTGACGATGGCGGTCGGAGCCTCGGCCAGTTCGGTCGGGCGGTCGGACTGATAGTCGGGACGCAGGCCCGGCGCGATTAGATGACCGCCGCCCTGCCAGCCATGGCTTTGCTTATGGCCGCAAAAGACCATCATGGGTGTGAAGCTCTCGATGGCCTTGCGGGCGGGCTCCAGCTGATGGCCCGAGGCCGTGACCCACAACAGCCGCTTGCCAGCCATCCGCACCGACGACAGCAGCGAGGGCTTGCGAAAAGCGATCAGGGCGTCGGTCTGGCTGGGCAGGCCCTTGGCCAGGGTCTCCCAATGGGCTCCTTCGATGATCATCGAATAATGGGCGCGGTTATAGACATGGACGTCATGCCCCCGCCGCACCAGCGCACCGGCAAGGCTGGCAAAGGCTTTCTCGGCCCCGCCAAGGGCGCGGTTGGCGGGCGTGAAGCCGTCGAAGGGGATGGAGTCGTCGACCAGAGTAATATGCATAGCTTGGTTATAAGGTGCGCATCCCTCCCCCGCAAGGCGGGGCTTGCCAATCGGGGGCGGAAGGGTTCAGGCTAGCGGTCTTGGAATCGCTATAAGGTGTGACGAACATGGCTCAGCTTTCCTATGTTTCCCTGACGTCCCGGGCGTTGATCGCGGTGTCGGGCGAGGAACGGGTGAGCTTTCTGCAGGGGCTGGTGTCCAACGACGTCACCAAGGCCGCCGAGGATAAGGGCCTCTATGCCGCCTTCCTGACGCCTCAGGGCAAGTTCCTGCACGAGCTGTTCCTGGCCGAGCTGCAAGGCACCCTGCTGCTGGAGACCGAGGCCGGACACCGGGCCGATTTCGCCAAGAAACTCTCGATGTACAAGCTGCGCTCCAAGGTGGCGGTGGCCGCCACCGATGATCTGGACGTCTATGCCCTGATCGGCGAAGGCGTCGCCGAAGCCGTGGGTCTGCCAGCCGAAGCCGGGGCCGCCAAGCCCTTTGGCGGCGGCATCGTCATGGTCGACCCCCGCCATCCCGGCGCCGGTCTGCGGGCCTGGCTGCCCCGCGAAGGCCTCGCCGAACTGGAAACCCTGGGCTTCGCGCCCGGAGAGCTGCGCGATTGGGACGAAGCCCGCATCCGCCTGGGTCTGCCCGACGGCAGCCGCGACATCGAGCCGGAAAAGTCGATTCTGCTGGAATATGGCTTCGACGAGCTGAAGGGCGTCGATTTCCAAAAGGGCTGCTATATGGGTCAGGAGCTGACCGCCCGCAGCAAATACCGCGCCCTGATCAGGAAGCGTCTGCTGCCGGTGGAAGTGACCGGCATCGCCCCGCCCCCCGGCACGCCGGTGATGGCGGGCGAAGTGGAGGCCGGAGAATTCCGCTCCCACTGCCATGGCTGGGGTCTGGCCCTGTTGCGGCTTGAGCATCTGGACCAGCCCCTGACCTCCGGCGAGGCCTCCTTGAAGCCCGTCATCCCCGACTGGGTGGTCCTGCCCGAGGCCAATTAAGGCAGCCTTGCCCTAACTGGCGCGAAAAGACCTTAAAGATCAGCTTATTGGACACAGTTCGGCCATGGCCGCCCGTTATTCCTATTGTTGTCCCCGGGAGGTTCCGGGGCACAACGAGATAACGGAGCATTCAGATGTTCAAGAGCGTCCTTTCGGTCCTGGTGGTTTCCGGCGTCATCCTGAGCGGTGCGGCGATGGCCGCCGAACCGGCGGCGACGGCTCCCTCTTCCACCCCGGTCCCCACTGCCACCGACAGCGTCAAACCCGCCCCCGAACAGAAAGTCGGGCACAAAGTCGAGCATAAGACCGAGAAGAAGGTCGAGCACAAAGCCGAACACAAGACCGAGAAGCCGGTCGAGAAGACGGAACCGGCCACCACCGCTCCCGCCGCTACTCCGGTTCAGGCCAAGTAGGTCAGCGTTCCCTGATCAGTCAGCCGAACTCCTGATCAGACCAGATAAGGGCGCCCTGTCCCCCCAGGGCGCCCTTATTGTCATTTGGGGGCATATTGCCACCACTGGCCATCCGTCCAGCGCCAGCGGGCGGTTTCATGAGTCCAGGTCAGGCCGTCGGTGGAAAAGCCTTCCGCCTCGATCTGCAAATCGGGAAGCCTCTGCCCCGAAGCCGCGACGAACAGATCGCCGCCGCAGAAGCGCCGCCCCAGCTTTTGCCGTTCGCCCTTGTCGTCGGGGGTGCCGAACACCGTATAGCCCCATTGGCCACAAGGCAGATGCATGGGCTCGCGCACCACCAGATAGTCGCGCCCGCCGCGCCCGACCACCAAGGTCGCCTTGGGCTCCAGCCAGTCGGGCCACCATTCGGGATTATCGCCGAAGCGTTCGAACAAGGCGCTTTCCGCCAAGCCGCGATCATAGGGCGACAGGCTGTCGAAATCCTGCCAGACCGATTCGGCGGCCCGAACCGGCGAGGACAACAGCCCCAGCAGGGCCAGGGCGGCAAAGAGACAACGCCGGATCATAGCCGCTCCGCCACCTGAGCCAGACGCTGGAACGGCGACTCGCCCTGGGCCAGCGTCAAATCTCCGGCGCGGCGCACGCCTTCGCGGCCGAAGCGTTCGCGCACGGCCTCCACCAGCCATTGCCCGGCCTGTTGCTGGCGGGCAAGGATGCGGCGATCGCTCTGATCCAGATAGGCGGCATGGGAGTCGATGGTCTCGACCAATTCATCCACGCCCTGACCATGCTGCGACGATACCAGCAGCACCGGAATAGTCCAGCCATCGGCCTCTTCGGCCAGGGACAGGGCCCCTTGCACATCGGCGCGGGCGCGGCGTGCCTGGGTTTCCATATCGGCCTTGGTGACCACCACCAGATGCGGGATCTCGGCGATGCCCGCCTTCATGAATTGCAAGCTGTCGCCCGAGCCCGGCTGGACGCAGAAGATCACCGTATCGGCCACCCCCACCACATCGGTCTCGGACTGGCCGACGCCCACCGTCTCGATCAGCACCACGTCATAGAGCGCCCGCATCAGCACCATCGAGGACACCGTCAGCCCGGCCAAGCCGCCCAGCCGGTCCCGCGCCGCCATGGAGCGGACGAACACGCCCTGATCCTCGGGGTCGGTGGTCAGGCGGGTGCGGTCGCCCAGCAAGGCTCCGCCGGACCGGCGCGAGGACGGATCGACGGCGATGCAGGCCACCCTGCGCCCACGCGCCCGCCAGCCGGCGATCAAGGCATTCATCAAGGTCGATTTGCCCACGCCCGGCGGCCCGGTCATGCCCACCACATGGGCCTGGGGCTCGGCATAGGCCGATGACAAAAGCGCGATCACCTCGGGACTGTCGGGGGCCTGCTCCAGACGCGCCAAGGCCTTGGCGATGGCGACCTTGCCGCCAGCCTTCAAGGCATCCAGGGTGATGGGCGTATTCACAGGCGCGGGCAAGGGCCGGTCCTTCAGGGAAACAACGGGCGGCGATGGTACCAAATCCCGCCCCAGGTTCAACGGCTACGGGCGGGACGGAGGCATGCAGACGGCAAGATCAGATGTCGTAGATCATGATCTCGATGCCGCTTCCCGCCACCATGTCCTTCAAGGTGGTGTTGTCCAGGATATCGGCGGTGGCGTCGCGGACCTTTTGCATCACCCGGCGGACCTGGCAGTCCTTTTCCGAACGGCAATCGGCGCAGGGGCGATAGGCGGTGACGCTGACGCAGGGGATCGGCGCCAGCGGGCCGTCCAGGATGCGCACGATTTGACCGGCGCTGATCTGCGATGCCGGCTTGGACAGGGTATAGCCGCCGCCCTTGCCTTTCTTGCTGAACAGCAGACCCTTGTTCTTCAGTTCCAGCAGAATGGTATCGAGGAACTTCTTGGGAATTTGCTGCTCGGCGGCGATGTCGGCGCCCTGGACGCCGCCCAGCCCTTCATGTTGGGCCATATGCACCATGGCCTTCAGGCCGTATTTCGCTTTGGCAGACAGCATGCCCCACCCTCACTCTTTTGCAGGACCTCAGGAATACCGGCCCCAATCGATCTTACCGGCTTGGGCGTCGCCGCCCTTGGTCATCACCTTCTTCGTGACCTCCAGAAGATCGTTCACCGAGAAGGGAATGCCAAGCGAGGAATTGGCCCCCACCTTCAAAGATTTTCCGGCGGCATCGCCATCGGTGCGCGGAAACAGCATCACCACAGGCGTCTGCATATTATAAGTGGTGCGGATATGGCGCACGAAATCCGGGCCATTGACCATGCTCATCTCATATTCGCAGAAGATCAGGTCGGGCTTGAAGTCGCGCACCTGACGCAGCATCTCGACGCCGGTGCCGAACAGGAATTTGGACACGCCCAGAGACGCCAGAGCCGAGGACACCAACTCCCGCAGGAGCCGCCCTTCGACCGCCAGCATCACGCGTTTGCCGTTCAAAGAAAAGGTTACGGTAGCCAGTTGTTTGATCCGAAGCCTGAGAGCGCCATTCCCGCGACAGATATGCCACGAACGCTCTCAGGGTTCAATCGATCGGACCCTGGTCAAAAGACCTATCAGGCGGCGGTGACGGCCTTGCCGTCGGCGGCGTCTTCGGCCTCCAGTTCGGCGGGCGAGAAGCTTTTCACCATTTCCAGGAAGGTCTTGCGGATTTCCGGGGTGGCCATGCGCAGGTAAGCCCGCACCAGCTGCAGCGCCTCGCGCTTGCTGGTTTCGTCGGACGCCAGGCTTTCCATGGCCGGGCCGGTATCGGTATCGATCCGGATGCGGGCCGGGCTGGCATCGGCGACGGCATCGGACATGCCTTCGAAGAAATAGCTGACCGGAACGCCCAAGGCGCTGGCCATCTCATAGACGCGGCCCGCCGAAATGCGATTGGCGCCGCGTTCGTACTTCTGCACCTGCTGGAAGGCGATGCCCACCAGATCGCCCAGCTGTTCCTGGGTCATGCCGCGCAGCATGCGTGCCTGACGCACGCGGTTGCCGACGTAAAGATCAACCGGGTTGGGAGCGCCGTCAGGAAGACGAGCCCGCAAGGTTCCGCGGCCAGAGGGTTTCATGGTTTTCGTCATCGCGTTCGCTACCGAGTATCAGCCCGAGTACCATATTACGCCCACAAGCCAGCTTCGCAAGGGCGTAAAACCTAGGGCGGATGAAACTGGCATTAAAGATAGATATTCCCCACCTTAGAGCAGCCCCCATAACCAATGCAATCAGCAATCCAAGCGGGGCGTATCTAGAAGCCTATTGCGTCTAGAGGACACACTACATAACGCTGTTCTTGCCCCACACCTTGCTAGGGTGCATATTTTCTATTACAACCTATGTTAACGGGATGTGACTAGGAGCCGCCATGTCCGTGCAGGTCCGCACCGCCATCGACCAGGATGCCGAAACCGTCCTAACTCTGCTTCGCCAGCTGGCTGCGTTCGAGGGCGAGCCCGACGGCGTGCGCATGGATATCGAGACCTTGCAGCGGGACGCTTTCGGCCCCGCCCCCCGGATCGAGATCCTGCTGGCGGAACGGGCGGGCACAACCCTGGGCATGCTGATCCTGTTCCACGCCTATTCCAGCTGGCGCGGCGCCAAGACCCTGATGATCCACGATCTATTCGTCACCGAGACGGCCCGAGGAACCGGCGCCGGTCGCACCCTGGTGACGGCCGCCGCCAAGCTGGCGGTCGCACGAGACTGCTGCCGCCTGGATGTCAATGTCTTAGACTGGAATGAACCGGCGCGGAAATTCTATGAAGGCCTGGGCTTCGCCGCCCTACCCAACTGGGTGCCGCACCGCTTAGGTGCCGAGGCCATGCGGGCACTTGCCCATCAGACTCGGGCCGATCAGGCCGGATAAATCCGCACCTGCACATCCGACGGCTTGGCCCAATAAGGCGCCGAGGTGACCAGCACCTGGGCTCCGGCCCGGACATAAGCCTCGGCATTACCGGGATTGACCCCGCCCGCCACCGCCAGCACCGGCGGCTGTCCCATCATCCGCAAGGCCAGGGCCAGCTCGGCCACCTCTTGCGGCGGGAATTTCTCTAGCTGCAACACATCGACGCCGGCATCGGCCAGTATCAAGGCTTCGTCGCGGCTACAGACCTCGGCCACCAGCTTCTTTTCCGGCACCTCGCGGCGCAGGCGCAGCATATGCGCCGACAGATCGCCTTGCAGGAAGGCGCGATGCTCGGGGAAAACCAGAATGCTATCCGACAGCCCCAGCCGATGAGCCACACCGCCGCCTGCCGCCACCGCCTTCAAAGCGATGGCGCGAGTGCCGGGAAAGCTCTTGCGGGTACAGGCTACCGAAGCTCCGCCGCCTTTCTGCGCCGCCTCGACCATGGCCCGCACCGCTCCGGCGATGCCAGATGCGCTTTCCACCAGATTCTGCGCCACCTTCCAGGCGGCCAGCAAAGCCTCGGCGGGGCCGTCGGCCTCCAGAATCGGGCTGCGATCGGGCAGAGAATCGCCCGAGCGGCAATGCAGCAGCACGCTGCCGCCGGCCAGTTCGATGATCCGCGCCGCCTCTTCGACACAGGCGACGACCATATGGCCGCGGGCGGCGAAGCTCATGCGGGCCGGCGCGTCTTTGACGCCCAAAAGATGGGTGGTCAGATCGCCATGAGGAACATCCTCGGCGAGAAGCTGGGACAAAAGAGTGTCAGGCAGGCGCAACATGGGAAAAGACCCTACATGATTCCGTGCTAACTGTTGAGCGGAAAGGCGCAAAGATGCTATTCCCCAAGCCGTCATGCTGCATATCAACGATCTGACCTACCGCATCGCCGGCCGCACTCTGTTCGATGCCGCCACCGTCCATGTCGCCGCCGGCCAGCGGGTCGGCCTGGTGGGGCGCAACGGCACCGGCAAATCCACGCTGTTCAAGCTGATCTTGAACGAGCTGCATGCCGATGGCGGCTCCATCAGCATTCGCCCGCGCGCCAAGCTGGGCCAAGTCTCGCAGGACGCCCCCGACGGCGAGGAAAGCCTGATCGCCTGCGTGCTGGCCTATGACCCCGAGCGCACCGCCCTGCTGGACGAGGCCGAGACCAGCCATGACGGTCATCGTCTGGCGGAAATCCACGAGCGCCTCGACGCCATCGACGCCCATTCCGCCCCCGCCCGCGCCGCCGCTATCCTGGCCGGTCTGGGCTTCGACGCCGAGGCGCAGAACCGCCCGGTGAAAAGCTTTTCGGGCGGCTGGCGGATGCGCGTCGCTTTGGCCGGCGCTCTGTTCTCCCGCCCCGACCTGCTGCTGCTGGACGAACCCACCAACCATCTGGATCTGGAAGCCACCCTGTGGCTGCAAAACTATCTGTCCAGCTATCCCGGCACCCTGGTGGTCATCAGCCATGACCGCGAGATGCTGAACGAGGTGGTGGACCGCATCGTTCATATCGATCAGCTGAAGCTGGTGGCCTATGGCGGCAATTACGACCGCTTCGAGCAGGTGCGGCGCGAGAAGATCGAACTGGCCGCCAAGGCCGCCTCGAAGCAGCTGGATCAGCGGCGCAAGCTGCAAGCCTTCATCGACCGCTTCCGCGCCAAGGCCACCAAGGCCGCCCAGGCGCAAAGCCGCGTGAAAATGCTCGAACGCCTGGGCCCGCCCATCTCGGTGATCGAGGACCGCCCGGTCAGCTTCGACTTCCCCGACCCCGAGCCCTTGTCGCCGCCGGTGATCGCCATCGAAAAGGGCCAAGCCGGTTATGCTCCCGGCAAGGCGGTGCTCAAGAACCTGTCCTTGCGCATCGATATGGAAGACCGCATCGCCCTGTTGGGCGCCAATGGCAACGGCAAATCGACCCTGGCCAAGGTACTGTCGGGCCGTCTGGCGCTGCTGGACGGCAGCTTGCAGAAATCCCCGAAGCTGAAGATCGGCTATTTCGCCCAGCATCAGACCGAGGAACTGCGGCTCGACGCCACCCCCTTCGACCATATGGCCGAACTGATGCCCATGGCGACCGAACCCAAGGTCCGCGCCCAGCTGGGCCGCTTCGGCTTCGAGCAGGACCGCGCCGACGTCAAGGTCGCCAGCCTGTCGGGCGGCGAGAAGGCTCGCCTGCTGTTCGCCCTGATGAGCCGCGACGCCCCGCATCTGATGATCCTGGACGAACCCACCAACCATCTCGACATCGACAGCCGCGAGGCCCTGGTCTCGGCGCTGAACGCCTATGAGGGCGCGGTGGTGCTGATCAGCCACGACCCGCATATGATCGAGCTGGCCGCCGACCGGCTGTGGCTAGTGGCCGATGGCGCGGTCAAGGATTTCGACGGCGATCTGGCGGCCTATCGCAAGCTGTTGCTGGAACAGGCCCGCGAGGCCCGCCGCGACGGCAAGGAGCCCCGTGACTCCAGCCCCAACCGCAAGGACGAACGCCGCGCCGCCGCCGAGCTGCGGGCGCAGCTAGCCCCCTTGCGCAAGGTGGTGCAGGACGCCGAAAAGAAGATGGAAAGCCTGGGTAAGAAAAAGGCCGAGCTGGAAGCCAAGCTGGCCGACCCCAAGCTGTACGAGGGCCCCAGCGACAAGGTCCAAGCCTTGCAGCGCGATCTGGGCGAGGTGGAAAAGAGCCTGGCCGCCATCGAGGAAAGCTGGCTTTTGGCCCATGAGGAACTGGAAGCCGCCCAAGCGGCGGCAGGCTGATCAAGCGGCGGCAGGCTGATCCCCCCGCCCTGGATGGACGAAGGGATCAGCCGATCTCCGTTTAGAGCCGATTCCGATCAACCGGGATCGGCTCTTGTTTGTATCAATGGCCCGTCCCGGGCCCGCTCAAACGCCGCGCAGGCTTGTCGCGTTTCGATCTGATTCTATCAGATCGAAATTCGCTCTAGTGCGACAGGTTGGCGAAGAAGTCGTTGCCCTTGTCGTCGACGATGATGAAGGCCGGGAAGTCCTTAACCTCGATCTTCCAGATGGCTTCCATGCCCAGTTCCGGATATTCCAGAACCTCGACCTTCTTGATGTGGTTCATGCCCAGACCGGCGGCGGCGCCACCCACCGAGCCGAGATAGAAGCCGCCATATTTGTGGCAGGCTTCGGTCACGGCCTTGGCGCGGTTGCCCTTGGCGACCATCACCATGCTGCCACCATTGGCCTGCAGCAGGTCGACATAAGAGTCCATACGGCCGGCGGTGGTCGGACCGAACGAGCCCGAGGCGAAGCCTTCGGGGGTCTTGGCCGGACCGGCGTAATAGACCGGATGGTCCTTCATGTACTGGGGCAGGCCTTCGCCGCGATCCAGACGATCCTTCAGCTTGGCATGGGCGATGTCGCGGGCGACGATCATCGGACCGGACAGGGCCACGCGGGTCTTGATCGGATACTGGCTGAGGATCTTGCGGATCTCGGCCATGGGCAGGTTGAGGTCGATCTTGACCACCTCGCCGCCCAGCTTGGACTCGTCCATCTCGGGCAGATACTTGGCGGGATCGGCTTCCAGGGTTTCCAGATAGATGCCGCTCTTGGTGATCTTGCCCTTCATCTGGCGGTCGGCCGAGCAGGACACGCCGATGCCCACCGGGCAAGAGGCGCCATGGCGGGGCAGACGGATGACGCGGACGTCATGGCAGAAATACTTGCCGCCGAACTGCGCGCCGATGCCCATATGCTGGGTCAGTTCCAGCACCTTGGCTTCCATTTCCACATCGCGGAAGGCCTGACCATATTTGCCGCCTTCGGTGGGCAGATGGTCGAGATACTTGGCCGAAGCCAGCTTGACGGTCTTGAGGTTGGTCTCGGCCGAGGTGCCGCCGATGACGATGGCCAGGTGATAAGGCGGACAAGCCGAGGTGCCCAGGGTGCGGATCTGGGCGTCCAGGAACTTCACCAGGCTTTCCGGATTCAGCAGCGCCTTGGTCTGCTGATAGAGATAGGTCTTGTTGGCCGAACCGCCGCCCTTGGCCATGAACAGGAACTTATAGGCATCGCCCTCGGTGGCGTAGAGGTCGATCTGGGCCGGCAGATTATTGCCGGTATTGACCTCTTCATACATGTCGGTGGGCGAGACCTGGGAATAGCGCAGGTTCAGGTTCTTATAGGCCTCGGCCACGCCCTGGGACAGAGCGGCCGCGTCGTTGAAGCCGGTCCAGACCTGCTGGCCCTTCTTGCCCATGATGATGGCGGTGCCGGTATCCTGGCACATGGGGAACACGCCGCCGGCGGCGATGTTGGCGTTCTTCAACAGATCCAGCGCCACGAACTTGTCGTTGTCCGAGGCTTCCGGGTCGTCGAGGATGGCGCGCACCTGCTTCAGATGCGCCGGGCGCAAAAGATGCGAGATATTGCGGACGGCCTCGCGGGCGATCAGGGTCAGCGCCTCGGGGGCGACGGTGACGATTTCCTTGCCGTTGAAAGTGCCGGTGCCGACATAGTCGGAAGAGATCTTGGTATATTCGGTATCGTCGCCCGAGAGGGGGAACATCTCGGCGAACTTCTCGATATCGGCAATCATGGCGTGTCCCATCAGTTATGCCCCTGCCTTGGCGTCCAGGGGGGATTAGATGGGGCTAAAAGAATCTATTTTTTGCGGAAGGCGTCAAGGGTGATCACCTGTGCACCCTGCTCATTTCCACCGGAAGCCCCGTTCTCGGCCGCCGGCTGCGCGACCGGAGCCGCCGCCGTCGGCAAATCTTCGGCCACCGCCGCCGGTTCATCCTCGACGCCGAAGTCCAGCTCGACGCTGGTATCAGCCTGGAACTGAAGCCCAAACTTGGCCGAAGGATCGGCAAACGCCGTCACCGCCGCGAAGGGGATATGCAGCCGCTCGTTCATGCGATTGAAGGACAAGGTCACTTCGAACCAGTCGTCGGGAACCTCCAGCCCCCAATATTGGTGCTGCAGGACGATGGTCATCTCGTCGGGATAACGGGCCCGGATATAATCGGGGATCTGCACCTCGGGGTGACGGGTGCGGAAGGTGATGTAGAAATGATGATCGCCCGGAAGACCTTCGATGCTGGCCCGCAAGGCCTCGCGCAGAACGCCCCGCAGAGCGTTCTCCACCATCTGATCATATCGCAGCACAGTCTTCGCCATGGGGCGGCAGCCTTTCCTCGAACCGGCCCAGCCGACCCAACGGCAGAGCTTAAGCGGGAGGACTTCTGTTGCCCGGCGCCTCCCAAACCGCGCTTACCTAGTTAGGCAGCGAGAGCAACGACGTTATCGTTGGCACTTGTGTGTTTTGACCCGATAACGGCGGTATCATGCCGGGCGCAAGCCAGTCCTTTACCACACACGTCGATCCTGTTTCACCCCCCCGCCTCCCTTGAAAGGGCCCAGAGCCTAGGGTCTGGGTTATGGTGGAGGTGCCGGGTACCGCCCCCGGGTCCGTAATGCTTATTCCGAGTGGTGTTTAGCGCCATAGCCGGTTGCCCGGCGAGACCAATATAGAGCCTTCATGACGGTTCCGCCAGGGGGGGATTTTCGCTAGGATGGCCGCCCCGTCTTTTTGGAGCCGCCAACGTGCAGCAATATCTTGATCTCATGCGGTCCGTCCGCGACCGCGGCGCGGTCAAGACCGACCGCACCGGCACCGGCACCAAGAGCCTGTTCGGCTGGCAGATGCGCTTCGATCTGTCCCAGGGCTTCCCGCTGGTGACCACCAAGAAGCTGCACCTGCGCTCGATCATCCACGAGCTTTTGTGGTTCCTGAAGGGCGAGACCAATATCGGTTATCTCAAGGACAACAAGGTCTCCATCTGGGATGACTGGGCCGATGAGAACGGCGATCTGGGGCCGGTTTACGGCTATCAGTGGCGGTCCTGGCCGGCGCGGGACGGCGGCACCATCGATCAGATTTCCAACCTGATCGAGATGATCCAGAAGAACCCAGATTCCCGGCGACTGATCGTCACCGCCTGGAACCCGGCGGATGTGGATCGCATGGCCCTGCCGCCCTGCCACTGCCTGTTCCAGTTCTATGTCGCCGACGGCAAGCTGTCCTGCCAGCTGTATCAGCGCTCGGCGGATATCTTCCTGGGGGTGCCGTTCAACATCGCCTCTTACGCCTTGCTGACCCTGATGGTGGCGCAGGTGACCGGGCTGGAGCCGGGCGAGTTCATCCATAGCTTCGGCGATGCCCACCTCTATTCCAACCATATGGAACAGGTCGAACTCCAGCTGTCCCGCGAGCCGCGCCCCTGGCCGGTGATGCGCCTGAACCCAGAGGTAAAGGACATCTTCGCCTTCCGCTTCGAGGACTTCACCCTAGAGGGCTATGCCCCCCACCCGCATATTTCCGCGCCGGTGGCCGTATGACGCTCGCCCTGATCGTCGCCGCCGCCAGCAATGGCGTGATCGGCGTCAACAACCAGCTTCCCTGGCACATCTCGGAAGACCTGAAATATTTCAAGCGCGTCACCCTGGGCAAGCCGGTGGTGATGGGCCGCAAGACCTATGAGTCCATCGGCCGCCCGCTGCCGGGCCGCCCCAATATCGTCATCACCCGCGACCAGAGCTGGAGCGCCGAGGGCGTCACCGTGGTGCATAGCATCGCTGATGGCCTGAAGGCCGGCGAAGCCCTGGCCCAAGGCGGCGAGGTGATGGTGATCGGCGGGGCGGAAATCTTCAACGCCACCTTGCCGCTGGCGGATCGGCTCTATTTCACCGAGGTCAAACGGGACTATGAGGGCGATGCTTTCTTCCCCCTGCCCGACCCGGCCCAATGGCGCGAGATCAGCCGCGAAGAGCATGACGGCGAACCGCCTTACGCCTTCCTGCTGCTGGAGCGCATTGCCTAAATTTTACACAACAATGACAGTTGGTGTAAATATTAGGCGGCAGCCCTGACCTATTGTCGGGGAAAAGTATGACTCCCCAAGGACTCACCCCTTGGCACAGCGATTGCTGATAGGATCATGACTGGCTCCACCAGCGTAGGAGGACCGAATCATGACCATTCTCTCATCAGACAGCATCAGCCGGTGCCGCGATACACTGTGGCCCGCCATGGTCTTGGCCGCCTCTTTCGTGGCGACCGAGGTGGTCAGCTTCATCGAATGGGTGGCCCTGCCCTAAGTCGGCTCGCCGCTCAGATGCATGAGGAAGGCAAGATCGCCGCGCAGACGATTGGCCTCGTAGGATTGCCACAGAGCGCCAGCCCCGCCGTGGGCCGCGCAAAGCTGGCCCCTACGTTCGCATTCGGCGATCTCGCATTCGCAGGCGCGGATGGCCGAGGCTAGGTGAAAGCGCCGATCCGAAGCCTCCAGCAGGTCCAGAAAGGCCATCTTCAGCCGATGCCCCACCTGCGCCAGCAGACAGCCCGCCGGACCGGTGGGTTGCGCCAGCAGTAAGGACAGCAGGTCGCGGCCAGCCGCTGTGGTGCGCAGATGATCGCCCTGCGGACCCACCGCCTCCAGGGCTTCGCCCCGCAGCATCTCGTCCACCGATTCGCTGACCATCTCGCCATTGGGCACCCAAAGCTGCCCGACGATCTCGTCGATGCCGTTGCGGATATCCAGCAGGCTGACCGGCAGCCGCGCCGCCGATCCCAGCACCACCATCCAGATCAGATCCCGAGCCCCCAGACGCGGACCGGCAGGACTCAGGCCTGCTCCGTCCTGTCCCGCCAGTTCCAGATTGAACGCGCCGCGCAACAGGCCCATGCTCGCCTCCATTGTGATAATAAGAATTAGTCGCAACAACTCTCTTATAACCAGGAGGCGATCTCTGAGGCAAGCAGATTCGAAAAGGGCGCTTGGGCCCTCGCGCTCATTCGATCAGACAGAATCAGATCGAAACCCGACAAGCCCGCGCAGCGCTTGGGCCCGATCGGCCCTAGCGCGGATTGGCCATCACTTCCTTGACCTTGCCCGCCAGCTGCTTGAGCGAGAAAGGCTTGGGCAGGAAATGGATGCCGTCTTCGCCCGAGAAATCGCCCAGGGCGACATCCTCGGCATAGCCGCTCATCAAGATGACTTGGATATGCGGACGTTCCATGCGGACCAGACGGGCCAGGGTGGCGCCGTCCATGCCGGGCATGACCACATCGGTCACCAGCACATCGATGCCCTCTTCCGAGCGCAGCACATCCAGGGCGTTCTCGCCCGAGCGGGCCTCGTGCACCTGATAGCCCTTGTTGCGCAGCGCCCGCGCCCCGAACAGCCGCACGGCGTCTTCGTCCTCGACCAGCAGAATGGTGCCGACGCCGGTCAGATCACCGCCGCCCAATTGGGCTTCCGCCGCCTGAGCGGCCTCGACGCGCGGCTTGACCTCGCTCTCGACCGCCTCGAAACGGGGCAGGAAGATGCGGAAACTGGTGCCGTGGCCCGGCTGGCTATCGACGAAGATGAAGCCGTCGGTCTGGCGGACGATACCATAGACCGTCGACAGACCCAGGCCGGTGCCGGCCCCCACTTCCTTGGTCGAGAAGAAGGGCTCGAAGATACGGCCCAGATTCTCGGCGGCGATGCCGGTGCCGGTATCGGCCACCTCGATCTGGATATAATGGCCGGGCGGCATGACATCGGCGCCGCGCTGATAAGAGCGCTCGATCCGCATGGCCTTGGTGGTGATGGACAACAGGCCGCCGCCGGGCATGGCGTCGCGGGCATTGACCGACAGATTGATGATGACCTGATCGAACTGGCCGGGGTCCACCCGCACCAGCCCCAGATCGCGGCCATGGGTGATGGACAGCTCGATGGTCTCGCCCAACAGGCGGCGCAGCAGGTTCGACAGATCGGCCAGGGCGTCGGTGACATCGAACAGGCGCGGCTGCAAGGCTTGCCGGCGCGAGAAGGCCAGCAACTGGCGCACCAGACTGGCGGCGCGGTTGGCGTTCTGCTTGATCTGCTGAATATCGGCGAAGCTGGCATCGCCGGGACCATGGCGTTGCAGCAGCAGATCGCAGAAGCCGATCATGGCGGTCAGCAGGTTATTAAAGTCATGGGCGACGCCGCCGGCCAACTGCCCCATGGCCTGCATCTTCTGGCTTTGGGCGAACTGGATTTCCAGGTTCTTCTGCTCGGTGGTGTCGATGAAATGCAGCATCAGGCCGGTCACCGCGCCATCCTCGGCGGTGGGGCTGACATAAAGGGTCGCCACCAGATCGCGGCCGCCGCCGTTCAGGCGCACCGGCAGATGATTGCCGGGGCTGGACCCCATCAGCACGCGCGACAGCTGCTCGGCGGCCTGTGCCCGGTCGGATTCCAAGATGAAATCGGTGACGGGACGCCCCAGGATGCTATCGACATCCTGACCGATCAATTGCGCGAAGGCGGGATTGCAGCCGGAAATGGTGGTATCCGGGTCGGCCAGCACGATGCCCACCGGCGCATCCTCGAACAGCCAATGGAAGCGGCGCTCGGCGCTCTTCAGGATGCGTTCCCAATGGCGTTCCGGCATCAGGTCGCGGACCACCACCGAACGGGTCAGGGTCTCGCCGCCTTCATCGAAGACGGTATGCGAGACGAAGGCCTGGAAGACATCGCCATTGCGGCCCTTCAGGCGCATCTCGGCGCGGTCTTCCTCGGGGTCGGGCACGGCGCCCAGCACTTCCGACAGCTCCATCCCCACCAGTTCGTCGGGGGAATGGCCCACCCATTCGGCCAGCCGCTGATTGACGAAGCGGAATCGCCCGTCGCTATCGGCGGAATAGAAGCCCACCGGCAGGAAGTCGATGAAATCCGCCAGCATCTCATGCTCGCGGCGCAAGGTTTCCTCGATGGCGCGGCGCGGCGTCACATCCTCGGCGGTCCAGACCGAGCCGCCGCCCGGCAGCGGCGCCACCCACAGAGCGAACCATTCGCGCACGCCGTCATGGGATTGCAGAACCACCTCGGCATGATGGGGCGCACCGCGCCGCCACGAGGCGTCCAGCCGCTCCAGCTCGTCCAGCACCCGGTCATCGTCGGTAGCCCAGGCCCGCAAGAGGCCGCTGGGGTCCTCGGAGGGGCCGAACAGCACCTTGCCCCGGCCGTTGCGATAAAGCTCGGCGCCATCGGCGGCGAAGATCAGCCGCGCCCGATGATCGGCCGACAGAGCCACCGCCACCTTCTTGGCCTCGGCGGCATCGGCGGCCTCGCGGGCCAGCCGCCCGGCCAGACTGCCGATACAAGCCAACCCGACCAGAGCCGCCAGCACCGGCAGCGCCATATGCTGAAGATCGAACCCCACCGAGCGCAACACCAGCACCAGCAGCGCCAGCACCGCCGCCGCCGCCAGCCAGACCCGGAGATGACGCAAGGCGTCGACGCTAGTTATAGCGGCCACGAGACTTCTCCTTCAGGCGCATGACGTAGCTGATGACCTCGGCCACCGCCTTATAGTGATCGGGCGGGATTTCCTGGTCGATCTCGACGCTGGCGTACAAGGCGCGGGCCAGCGGCGGATTTTCGACGATGGGAATTTCATGTTCGGTGGCGATCTCGCGGATCTTCAAGGCGATGAAGTCCTGACCCTTGGCCAGCAGCACCGGCGCCCCCATGCTGTCCATGTCATATTTCAGAGCACAGGCATAGTGGGTCGGGTTGGTGATGATCACATCGGCCTTGGGCACCGACGCCATCATGCGCTGGCGGGCGCGGGCAATGCGCAAGGATCGCAAGCGCGACTTGACCATGGGATCGCCTTCGACGTCCTTGTGCTCGTCTTTGATCTCCTGGCGGGTCATGCGCATCTTCTTCATGAAGGAGAAGCGTTGGTAGAACCAGTCGACGGCGGCCACCACCACCATCATCAGGATCACCGCCATGATCAGCTTGACCAGCACCCCGTGCAGATAGGCAACGATGCCGATGGGCTCCATGCCCATCAGCAGCTCCAGCTCCTTGACCCTGGGCTTCAGCAGGATATAGCAGCCCGCCCCCACCGCCGTCAGCTTGACCACGTTCTTGCCCAGCTCCAGCACCGAATGGCTGGAGAAAATGCGCTTCAGCCCGGTCATGGGATTGACCTTGTTGAAGTCGGGCAGCAGCTTCTGCGGCGTGAAGATGAAGCCGGTCTGCCCCAGGCTGGCCACCAGCCCGAACACGATCATGATGGCGAAGGGCACCACCAGCGCCATGCCCATATGCAGGATGACATCGGCGCCCAGATGCACCAGTTCCTGGGTGGTGGTGATCCGCACCTCGTGCATATGATCCAGAATGCCGGCCAGATAGTTCCGCAGCCGGTTGATGACGAAGGGCGAGCCCAGCCACACCACCGTCAGCATGGCGATCAGCATGACGATGGTCTTGACTTCCTGCGACTGGAGAACCGAACCCTCTTCCCTGGCTTTTTCCAGCCTTCGGGATGTTGGTTGCTCCGTTTTAGAGTCTTCATCCTCGTCCGACATGCCTCACCCCGCCGCCAGGAAGTTTTTGAGGCCATTGTCGAAATAGGTCAGGAACAGCCACAGCATGGCGGGCAGCGCCATCATCATGACCGACAGACCGATCAGCAGCTGCAAGGGCACGCCGACGAAGAACACCTGCATCTGCGGCACCAGCTTATTGAGCAAGCCCAGCGCCACGTTGAAGACCAGGGAAAAGATCACCAGCGGCGCGCACAGCCGCATGCCCAGGCTGAAGCTTTCCCCCATCACCCGAACCAGGGTCTGGGAGAAATCCCCCATGGGCAGGCCTTCGCCCGGCTTGAACAGGCCATAGCTGTCCACCAGCGCCCGCAGCATCATGTGATGCCCATCGGTCAGAAACAGCAAGGTCACCACCACCGTGTTCAGAAAGCCGGTGATGATCATGCTCTGCTCGGCGCTGACCGAATCATAGACGAAGGCGTTGGTCATCCCCACCGCCGTGCTGATGAAATTGCCCGCCAGATCGACCGGCACCATCAGCGCCTGGAGGAACAGGCCGAAGAACACCCCGACGGTGATCTCGCCCAGCGCCATCAGGAACAGGGTCAGCGGGTCGGGCGGCATGGCGGGGATTTGCGGCGCCAGGGTCGGCAGCAGCACGAAGGACACGCACAGCGCCAGCAGCAGCCGCGAGCGCGGCGTGACCATGGTGCCGTTGAAGCCGGGCATGAACATCATGGCCGTGCCCAGGCGGGACAGGATCAGCAGCAGCTTGAAGATGTCGGTGGACAGCAGCGCACTCAGCATCCCGCGCTAGCCTCCGTGGATCATGCGATCCATGATCGAATGGGTGAAGTCCATCAGGCTGTGCATCATGAAGGGCAGCAGCAGGATCAGGATACCGAAAATCGCCAGAACCTTGGGCACGAAGGTCAGGGTCTGCTCTTGGATCTGGGTCAAGGCCTGGAACAGCGACACCACCAGACCCACCGCCAGGCCAACCAGCAGCGCCGGGGCGCTGACCTTCAGCATCACCACCATGGATTGACGGGCGACGTCGATCAGATCGGCCTCGGTCATATAAAAAACCCCTCGGCCCAAGCGCAATGGCGGCTGTGATGATGGGGAACGCTCATACCGCTCGCCCGACCCCTTAGAAGGTCATCTTCAGAATATCGTTATAAGCCGACACCACCTTGTCGCGCACCGCCACCACGGTCTGCAAGGTCAGCTCGGCATTGCTCACCGCCGCCACCACGTCGGGGATATCGGCCTTGCCGGCGATGGCTTGCTGGGACAGGGCTTCGCTCTTCTTGCCGGTATTGATGGCGGCCTTGGCGCCGTCTTGCAGCAGCGAAGCGAAATCGACGCCGCCCGACGCCGCCGAGGACGCGCCGCTATCGCCGCCGATCCCCATCGAGCGGCTGGTATTGGCATAGGCGGAGATGGCATTGGCGATGGAGGTGGTGGCCATGGGCTCTATCCGGTCTTAAAAGGGGTCGATCAGCGCAGCATGTCGATGGTGCGGGTCAGCATGGTCTTCGAGGCATTGACCACATCCAGGTTCGCCTCGTAGGACCGCTGGGCCTCGCGCATGTCCATCAGCTCGATCAGCGGGTTGACGTTGGGGGCCAGCACATAGCCGTCATGGTCGGCGGCCGGGTGCTTGGGATCGTATTTCTTCGAGAACTCCGAGCGGTCGACATCGATCTTATCGACCTTGACCATATCGGCGCCCACCTGCTTGTCCAGCACGTTGCGGAAGGTCAGCACCTTGCGGCGATAGGGCTGCTGATCGGGGGCGTTGGGCAGCGAGTCGGCGTTGGCGAGGTTTTCCGACACCACGCGCATGCGCTCGGACTGGGCCTTCATGCCCGACACCGCGATCAGAGACGTCTTGTTCAGTTCGTCCATGGTCTATCCTCCACCGCGCCTTACGAGCTGCCGCCATGACCCAGAGCGGTCTGGATCATCTTGATGTTCTTTTGCAGCAGATTGACCGCCAGATCATAGTTGTTCTTGACCTCGCCGATCTTCTGCATCTGCTCTTCCAACAGCACGCTGTTGCCGTCGGGCTTCGATTCATCGGGCTGCTTTTCCACCAGCGCCTCATAGCGCACCGGCTCGACCGGGGGCAGCACATGCATCGGATTGGTCACCGCCGCTTGCAAGGGCGTGCTCTGCTCGGCGAAGATCTTCTTGAAATCCTGGGGATCCAGATCCTTGGCGAGGTATTTCGGAGTGTTGGCATTGGCCACGTTCTGCGCCAGGACTTCTTCCCTGCGGGTCAGCCAGCCCATGCTCTTGCGGGCCATCGCCAGTACGGTCAGATCCTCGAACATTCCCACACCTCGAAAAGCGCCCAACGGGGACTCTTGTTCAACGTCCCGAGACTAGCCCGGGAGGATTTAACGAAGAGTGAAGAGGGGGCAATTTTTGCCGGTTAAACCTCTTCTTAACCCCCCCTCCCCCAGAATGGCATCCAACAACGGAATGTGGCTTGCCGGAAGATGAGCCCCCAGAGGATGTGACAGAGCCCAGTGGATGTGACGGACGACCAGGAAGACGCTGCCGAGCAGCAGGACAGCCACGCCAAGCGGCAGATCGCCGTGGCGCTGTCCTACCGCCCCGACAGTCCGTCCGACGCCCCCAAGGTGGTCGCCAGCGGCCATGGCAAGGTCGCCGAGCAGATTCTGGAGCTGGCCTTCCAGCAAGGTGTGAAAGTTCGAGAGGACCCCGATTTGGTCGAAATTCTGGCGGCTGTCGAAATCGATAGCGTCATCCCCTTAAGCGCCTTCGTGGCCGTGGCCGAGATTCTCGGCTATGTCTACCGCGCCAACAATCAGCAGGCTCCTCAGCCATGGAAAGGTCCGGCATGACCTGTGTCGAAGCCCGTCAGGAACTGGAAAAGGTCTCGTCGCTGGTGCTGACCGCACGACGGCTGCTGTCCACCGGCGCATTGGTGGATCTGGCCGCCATCCGCCAGCGGGTGCTGACCGTCTGCTCCTCGGTCGAGGGCATGAGCCGTGAAGACGCCCAATCCCTACGCGAAGAGCTGGCGGCGCTGGTGGACCGGCTGGACCATCTGGGCATCGACCTGCGCGACCAGCTGCAACGCATGCATCCGCACTGAGGCCGCCCCGATGGATGGAAGTCTTTATCTGCGCAGCGTTCTCGCCCTGGTCTTCGTGCTGGGGCTGATCGGTGCGGCCGCCTGGGCGGCGCGGCGCTTCGGACTGGGGCACGGCTTGCCCCGCAGCCGCGGCAAGACCCGGCGGCTGGAAGTTCTGGAAAGCCTAGTGCTGGACAATCGCCGCCGCCTGATGCTGGTGCGCCGCGACGGACAGGAACATCTTCTGCTGCTGGGCACCGGCGGCGATCTGGTGGTGGAAAGCGGCATCGTCCGCAAGCAAGAGGATCAGGCGTCGTGAAGATTTTCCGGGTACTTGCTCCCCTAAGCCTGGGGTTGACCTTGCTGGCCGGCCCGGCCATGGCCCAGCAATTCAACCTCGATCTGGGCGAAGGCGCCTCGACCACCGCCCGCATCGTCCAGTTGGTGGCGCTGCTGACGGTGCTCAGTCTGGCGCCCTCGATCCTGGTGATGATCACCTCCTTCACCCGCATCGTGGTGGTGCTGGGCTTCCTGCGTCACGCCCTGGGCACCCAGACCAGCCCACCCAACATGGTGATCGTCAGCCTGGCCCTGTTCCTGACCGGCTTCGTCATGGCCCCCACCTTCGAGGCCGCCTATAACGAGGGCATCCAGCCCCTGGTGGAAAACCGCATCGACGAGACCGCCGCCTTCGACCGCACCGTCAAGCCGTTCCACGAATTCATGATGCGCCAAGTGCGTGAGCAGGATCTGAAGCTGTTCATGGACCTGTCCCGCGCCGCCGAGGTCGCCAAGCCCGAGGACGTGCCGCTGAAAGCCCTGGTCCCGGCCTTCATGATCTCGGAAATGCGCCGCGCCTTCGAGATGGGCTTCCTGATCTTCCTGCCCTTCCTGATCATCGACATGGTGATCGCATCGGTGCTGATGAGCATGGGTATGATGATGCTGCCCCCGGCCAGCATCTCCATGCCGTTCAAGCTGATCTTCTTCGTGCTGGTGGATGGCTGGTATCTGATCGCCGGAAGCTTGGTGCAAAGCTTTAATTAAAGGGTTTGTTCACACCGGGTTCCGACTTAAGCCTCGAAGGCGTCCGGTTTCTTCAAGTCCCGCGCGATGCGGGCGGTCAGGCCGGCCCAGCCGTCCGTACCGCCGCGATAGAGCCGCGCCCGGGGATACCAGGGCGTGGTCTCTTCCAGCCCCCAGCGGTAATCCATCTGGCCGGGCGAGAGCATGATCCAGACCGGCTTGCCCAAAGCCGCCGTCAGATGCGCCACCGAGGTATCGACGGTGATCACCAGATCCAAGGCGGCGATGGCGGCGGCGGTGTCGGCGAAATCGCCCAAGCGGGGGCTCAGATCGGTGATGGTCAGCCCGGCGCCCTGTAACTGATCCACCGCATAGCCCTTTTGCAGGCTGTAAAGCTGTAGCCCCTCGATGCCGTCGAAGCGGATCAGATGTTCCAGCGGGCAGTTGCGGCGATTGAGCATGCGCCGGGCGAAGACCTCGCCAAAGGCGGGGCGCGACGTCCAGACCAACCCGACCTTGCGGCAGCCCTCCCGCGCGTCCGGCAGACGCATGGGCGGCGGCAGATCGAAATAGGGCACCGAGGCTTCCAGGAAGGCCCGGTCGCAGCCCACCACCAGCGGCAGACTGACCAGGGGAATGGTGTAGTCGGTCGACGGCAAGGGCGCGTCACTGATGGGCAGGCAGCGGCTGACGCCGGGCAGCCGCGCGAACAGCCGCTCCAATCCCTCGTGACATTCGACGATGACCTCGCCCGCGCCATAGGCCAACAGGCGCGGAATGAAGCGGCTATATTGGATCATGTCGCCAAAGCCCTGCTCGGCGGTCAGCAGCAGGCTCTTGCCGGTCAGGGACTCGCCCTGCCAGCGCGGCGCCTCGACCGGGGCCACCCGCATATTCTTGGTCTTCAGCCGCCATTCCGCTTCTTGAAAGCCGCGCTCGAAATCCAAGCCCATCAACAGCGCGGTGGCCATATTGGCATGGGCCAGCGGCGCGTCCGGCTCGATGGCGATGGCGGCCTCGTAATGAGGCAGCGCCGCCTCCAGATTGCCCTTCGCCTGCTCCAACACCGCCAGACTGGAATGGATGGCCGGGGTCATGCCGCACAGCTCGGCGGCCAGCCGCATCAAGGTCATGGCCTCTTGAATCCGCAGATCCGCCGCTAGCTCCGAGGCCAATTGGCAGCAAAGATCGGTGCGGGTCGGATGGGCGGCGATGCTTTCCACCAGCAACTGCTGCGCCTTGTGATGCTGGCCGGCATCGGCGAACAGCTGCGACAGCCGCAGGGCGATCTCGGGATGCGGGCCGTGGCGCTGCAACCCCTCCAGCAGCATCTGGGCGGCGGCATGGGTCAGGCCCATGGCTTGCAGGCTGTTGGCGTGATCGACCCTGAGCAGGATGTTGTCGGGCGACAGGGACGCCGCCCGCCCGATCATGGCGGTGCCCACCTCGGGCTCGCCCCGGCGGAAGCGGGCGACCCCGGCCATATAAAGCGCCGGCGGCAAATCGGGCTGCTCGGCCAGCAGCTGATCGCAGAGGGACACGCAGGCGTCATAGGCGGCCCCGTCCAAAGCGATCCGGGCCCGTTCCAGCCGGGGATCAATCTCTTTCGCCGCTCCGGCCACCGGAAAGACAAAGCCCTCGCCCTCGACCAAAAACCGCTGCATCCCGCATATCGCTCCGCTATTCGCCGGGCAGTCTGCCCCGCCCGAAGGCCATAGGCAATTTTTTCCGCCTGCTTTCGCCGCCCCCAGCGTTGAACCGTTGAGTAGGCTGCCAAAAGTTTTGTCGCACCTGTTCAACACCCTGATATGGCGGCTTTCTTCAGGAGGTAATCATGCCAGTCATCTCAACCAACAATGCCGCGAATGCGGCGTTGAATTACCTGAACAACAATTCGAGTTCGGAATCGGCACTGCTGTCGAAGCTGGCCTCGGGTTCGCGTATCGTCAACGCGTCGGACGACGCGGCTGGTCTGGCCATCGGCACCCAGCTGCAGGCTTCGGTGACCACCTATACCCAGGACTCGACCAACGTGCAGCAGGGCTCGGCCATTCTGCAAACCACGGACGGCGCCCTGGCTCAGATCAGCAATATCCTGCAGCGCATGATGGCGCTGGCCACCGAAGCCGGTTCCGGCCAGGTGACCAACAATCAGCGGACCCAGGACATCAACACGGAATACAGCCAGCTGCAGTCGGAAATCACTTCGATCGTGGCCAGCACCCGCTATGCGGGTCAGAAGGTTCTTTCGGGCACCTTCCTGTCGTCCGTGAACTTCCTGGTGGGCACCACCAGCGCCGACACCATCAATGTCGCGATCTCCAGCGTTTCGCTGGCGAGCCTCGGCGTGACCGGTTCGGTGACCACCTCTTCGAACGCGCTGTCGGCGATCTCGTCGATCAACTCTGCGATCAACACCATTTCGCAGCAGCGCGCCAAGATCGGTGCCTACGAGTCGCGGTTCAACTTCTCGCTCCAGGACATCCAGACCAACGTGCAGAACATCAGTTCCGCTCAGTCGGTCATCATGGATGCCGACGTCGCTTCGGTGAAGTCGCAGCTGTCCTCGACCGACGTGAAGACCCAGGCCTCGGTGGCCGCTCTGACCCAGGCCGCAAACCTGCCGTCCGAGCTGCTGAAGCTGATCCAGGCCTAAGTGTCGTGGGTCCGTTGAAGCGAAGGGCGTGATTACAGCCTGAAGGGCCGGAGGCGGAGTCGGTGACGACTCCGCTCCGGCCCGTCGCGGCTGAGCGATCACAAGTCCCTTCGCATTCTTCGACCCACGACCCACTTTTTCTTTGTGTATTAGGGGTTTGTTAAGCTTGTTTGAGGCAGTGTCATAACGCATGACCAGCCAAGGCGGGATTTTTCCGCTTGGCCGGCAATTTGATGGGAGCGTTTGCCATGTCCACCGAAACCAATACCGCCGCCACTGTCGAGGCCTCGCCCGGCGCCGTGGTGAAGCTTTACGACACCGTTCTGCTGCATATCAACCGCGCGGCCCAAGCCGCCTCCGCGGGCGATTATCAGACCCAGTTCACCGAAGTGATGAGCGCGACCCGCATCATCGACGGACTGAACCGCTGCCTGGACATGGAAAAGGGCGGCCGCACCGCCGTTTCCTTGCGTGAAATGTATGAAGCCGTCAGCCGCGCCCTGCTGCGCTCGGTCGGCAAGGTCGGCGGCGCCGAAGCCTGCCAGCGCCTGGTGGGCGCCGTCAGCGAAACCCGCGACGCCTGGGCGACCATCGCCGGGATGCCGCTGCTGGCCGCCGGTAACGCCTAAGCATCTGACCTCTTCTTTCTTTTAAACGCTCCCAAAGCGCCGCCGGGACTCGTCCGAGTCCGGCGGCGTTTGGCTTTTCAGCCCAATCTTTTTCGCCCCCAAATCCACTTGGCACGCCTCCTGCATGATAGGGGTGGAGCAGTGATCCAAAAAGGACCGCCGCCCACCAGCAGATCAAGGCAAGTCGCCGTTTTTCGACGATTTTCCCTGGTCTGATGGGCAAGACCACCCGGGGTAAAAGCTGCAGCCTAGGCAAGATGTTCCTAGACCGCCCGTGACCCCAGGGATCGAACAGTGGATTTTCTGCCGCCCGCGGAAAGAGGCCGTGGCGAGATGGGAGCAAGAAGACGATGACCAGTTCTGTTTCCAGTGCGACAAGCACCAGCTCTGCGAGCACGACGTCAAGCTCGACCACGAGCACGTCGGCCTCGTCCGCCAGCAGCACCTACAACACCTTTCTGAAGCTGCTCACCACGCAGTTGAAGAACCAGGACCCGCTGAACCCGACCGACACCACCGCCTTCACCCAGGAAATGATCGGTCTGGCCAGCCTGGAGCAGCAGGTGACCACCAATTCGGACCTGAGCAGCATCCAAAGCAGCCTCAGCAGTCTCAGCGCCACCAACGGCGTCGGCTATATCGGCAAGACGATCGTCGCCTCGGGCTCGACCGAGCCCCTCAGCTCCAGCGGCACCACCAAGTGGCAATACGACCTGAACGAAGCCTCGGCCTCGACGACGCTGACCGTCACCAACAGCAGTGGCGAAACGGTCTATTCCACCAGCGGCGCGACAACCTCGGGCAACCACACCCTCAGCTGGGACGGCACCGACAATTCCGGCAATGCCGTGTCCTCGGGCGATTACACCCTGACGGTCAAGGCTCTCGACTCGTCGGGCAACACCATCACCACTTCGACCAGTATCGTCGGCACCGTGACCGGCGTGGATACCTCGTCCGGGTCCACCGTCCTGTCGGTCGGCGATGTTTCCGTTTCCCTCAGCAAAGTCACCGGCTTCAGCAGCTAATGCCGGCCTCAGGAATGAACAAGGAGTGAGACCATGGACGCAGCAATGAATGCAGCCGTGTCGGCGCTGAAATCGGAAAGCCAGGCACTGTCCACCATTTCGAATAACCTCGCCAATTCGGGAACCACTGGCTACAAGTCGGTTTCCACCCAGTTCCTGAGCCTGCTGAGCTCGGCTTCGGGCGGCAATTCCTATCCGGCCGGCGGCGTCGCCTCGGTGGCGCGCCAGAACGTGACGCTGGAAGGCAATATCGTCAGCAGCACCACCACCACCGACATGGCCATCGACGGCAATGGCTTCTTCGTGGTGACCAAGGGAACCGGCAATACCAGCAGCTCGTCGACCACCAGCTCGACCACCAGCTCGACGGTCAGCAGCAGCACCAACACCTTCTATACCCGCAACGGCGCCTTCAACACCGACGAGTCGGGCAATCTGTATCTGTCGGGCACCAACTATTACCTGATGGGCTGGCCCACCGATTCCAACGGCAATGTCACCGCGACCAATCAGGACAACGTGGCCTCGCTCGAGCAGATCAACGTCAAGAAGTACAACTCGACGGCCAGCGCCACCACCGAGTTCACCATGCAGGCCAACCTGCCCGACGCCGCTCAGAACAATGTCCAGAATGTGTCCTACACCAACAGCGCCGGCAGCACGGCGACGTTGAACTATTCCTGGGTCTCGACCGGCACCAACAGCACCGGCAACAGCACCTATCTGGTCAGCGTCACCCCGTCCAATTCCTCGACCACCCTGGATGACGGCAGCGGCCAGACCGGCTCGCAGCTGACCTATACGGTGGAAACCGACACCACCGGCAATATCGTGTCGGTGACCGGCACCACCAACGGCACCTCGGGCTATTCGGGCACCGAACTGCCGACCTCGATCACCCCCAGCGACGCCAGCGCCTCTGTGGACACCTCGGCCAAGACCTGGAGCACCGTCAAGGCGACCACCGGCTTCTCGAAGTCGACCACCATGTCGGTCTATGACTCGCTGGGCACCGAGGAAAGCTTCCCGGTGACCTGGACCGCCGCCGGCGACAATACCTGGGTCATGACCGTGAAGTCTCCGACCATCGCCTCGGGCAGCAGCCAGTCGGGCAATCTGCTGGACTCCAGCGGCACCACGGTGTCGAGCTATTCCTATGCGGTGAAGTTCAACAGCGACGGCACCCTGAAGGATGTCAGCGCCCTGAGCGAAATGAACGGCTCGACCATTTCGACCGCGCCGGTCAACTCGTCGGCGGGCCCGGAACTGTCGGCCAGCTTCGCCAATTACGACGGCGCCGCCAACAGCGCCGTGACCCTGAATCTGGGCACCGCGGGCAAGGCCGACGGCCTGACCCAGTATGACACCGGCGACTCGACCTTGAGCGTCAACGTCAAGAGCACCAGCAAGGACGGCGTCCAGTACGGCGCTTTGGAAAGCGTCAGCGTCGCCAGCTCGGGCGAGATCATGGCCACCTATAGCAACGGCCAGAAGGTCTCGATCTACAAGGTGGCCCTGGCGACCTTCTCGAACCCCAACGGGCTGTCGGCCATGAATGACAGCGTCTATCAGTCCACCACCGACTCGGGCAGCTATTCGCTGAACGAGGCCGGCGCCAACGGCACCGGCAGCATCGATGGCAGCTCGCTGGAAAGCTCGACCGTGGATACCTCGACCGAGTTCAGCAACATGATCACCTGCCAGCAGGCCTATCAGGCGGCATCCCAGGTGATCAGCACCGGCAAGCAGATGTTCTCGACTCTGCTGCAGTCGGTGCAGTAAAGCTAAAGGGACGCTAGGGAGCGCTCATCCATGAACTATGGCGACGAACAGGGACGCGAATTGCTGGAAGGGCTTCAGACCCGTATGGATCTGAAGCTGCGCCAGATTCACCGCCTGCTCGTTCCGGACAGCGAAGGCGCGATTTCCATCGACGCGCTGGGCCGCCTGTTGGCCCAGCGGTTGGCGGAAATGACGCCCGAGCAGCAGACGGACTTGAAAATCCGCGCCGCAGCCGCCATGGTCGAGCTGGACCGCATCGTCGCGGAGATGAAGGACCATATGGCCGGCATGAGCCGCGAGCTGATGACGGTCAAAAAGGCCAGCACCGCCATGGGCGCCTATGGCAAGACGGTTGCCCGGTCCTCCACGTCCTATAGCGCCTGGTAAGGAGACCATGAGCACGGACCCCGAATTCCCCTTCACGCTGCCCCCGGCCCGGCCGGGAAAGGAAAGCGCCGACGCGCTGTTCAAAGCCATGGAAGCGCTGAAGTCCGTCATCGACGGTGAAAACGAGATCCTGGCCCTGGGCCTTCCCACCACCATTCTGGAACTGAAGGCTCGCAAGGCGGCCCTTCAGGCCGAATGCACCGGCCTGCTTCTGGAAGTCACGGAAGACACCGAAGCCCTGGCCTCGGACCAGCCCCTGCTCGACCAGCTGGCCGCCGTCACCGACGATATGCGCCGCCTGACCAGCGAGCATGCGCGACTGGTGAGCGAGGCCTCGCAGGCGACTCGCCGCCGAGTCGACGCGGTCATGCGCGCAATCAGCGTTTGTGATGAAAAAACAACGCTCTGCGACGAATTTCCCGATGCATTTAAAGGGGATGTTAAGGGTTAGGCGGTTAGGATCATCCTGAACCTGGAGGTCCGCCTATGGCTCTGAACGTCGCTCTTCACTCCGCTGTCAGCTCGCTTCTCGTGATCGAGAAGCAGATGGGCGTTGCGTCGAACAACATCTCCAATGCCAACACCGTCGGCTATACCGAGCAGACGGTGGATGTCAGCACCCAGGCGACCCAGGGCAATGTCACGGGCGTCAAGGCCGGCGTCGCGACCACCCATGTCGATGAATTCCTGTCCGCTTCGATCGTCAAGAACACCTCGTCCTCGTCGGAAGCTTCGACTTATTACAGCTATTGCAAGACCTTATCGGACGCCATGGGGTCGATCTCGACCACCTCGACCGGCGGCAACGATCTGGCCTCCGAGCTGTCCGACCTGCAGACCACCTTGTCGAGCCTGGCCAACACCCCCAACGACACCGCGCTCAAGACCAAGGCCATCAGCGAGCTGACCACCCTGACGGCCAATCTGCGCGATACCAGCAGCACCATCCAGAAGCAGCGCGCCAACGCCGATCAGGACATTTCCTCGGCGGTGTCCGACGCCAATACCCAGCTGACCGCGATCCGCGACCTGAATATCAAGATCCGCGAGGCCGGCAATCGCGGCGATTCCACCGCCACGCTGCTCAATCAGCGCAGCACCGCGCTGGAAAGCCTGTCCAAGGATATCGGCGTCAATTACTACAACGACAGCGCCGGCAATGTGCAGATCTACAGCACCGGCGGCACCCCGCTGCTGATTGGCGATCAGGCCGCGACCATCAGCCATTCGGCGGTGTCCAGCGCCGGCACCTCGGTGACCTACACCTCGGGCGCCAGCACCGGCATCGACGGCATCTGGGTCAATGGCGAGGATGTCACCAGCAGCCTGACCGGCGGCAAGATCGGCGCCCTGGTTCAGGTGCGCGACCAGGATCTGACCAACGCCCAGACCGAACTGGACGAGATGTCCTCGACCCTGTCGAGCACCCTGAACACCATTCATAACCAGGGCACCTCGCTCAATCCGCCGCAGACCCTGACCGGAACCTCGGAAACCGCCTTCTCCAGCGGCGAAGCCGTCACCGTCGCATCCGGCACCACCTTCCGCATCGCGGTGATGAATTCCAGCGCCCAGGCGACCGGCTATTGCGACGTGGATTTAAGCGGCTGCTCGACGGTCGGCGATGTGGTCGACGCCATCAATACCGCCATCGCCGGGGCCTCGCCCTCGATGGATGTCACCTGCAGCCTGACCAATGGTCAGATGGTGCTGTCGGCGGGAACGGCTGGCGAAGGCGTCGGCGTCACCACCCTGAGCGGCTCCATCGCCGCATCCAGCTCGGCCACCGGCACCGACGTGTCGTCTTATTTTCATCTGAACGACCTTCTGACCGGCGGCAGCTCGGCAGCCACCGTTAAGGTCCGCTCGGACATTTCGACCGCCCCCGGCCTGATGGCCGCCGGCAAGCTGGTCAGCACCAGCAGCCCCGGCACCCCGCCCTTTACCGCCGTCACCCAAGGCGACGGCACGGTGGGCGCCAGCCTGTCCTCGGCGCTGTTGAGCAATCAAAGCTTCGACGCCTCGGGCGTTCTGGCCGACGCCAATGTCAGCTTCAGCGGCTATGCCGCCCTGATCGTGGCCTCGGTATCTCAGAACACCTCGGATGCCGACGCCAACGCCACCACGCAATCTTCGACACTGTCGACCTTGCAGGCCAGTTTCAGCTCGGAAAGCGGCGTCAATACCGACGAGCAGACCGCCAAGCTGGCCGAGTTGCAGAATATGTACGCCGCCTCGGCCAAGATCGTCAGCGTCGTCAGTTCGATGTTCCAATCCCTTATCAGTGCCGTACAGGCCTAAGGACGGTAGACGATGGATCGGGTCTCCACCTTAAATCTGCACAATATCGCTATTTCTTCGTCGATGAATGTGCAGTCCCAGCTGGCTCAGGCCGAGGTGCAAGAGTCCTCGGGTCTGGTCGCGTCGGACTTCGGCACCCTGGGCGGATCACAAAGCCGTGCCCTGCTGAACCTGCAATCGGAATTGACCTCGGCGCAAAGCTGGTCCAGCACCGCGCAGCTGGGGCAGGAACGCAGCCAGACCATGTATTCCGCCGTCGGCAACATGGTGACCCAGCTGACCAAGCTGCAGACCGTGCTCAGCTCGGCCCTCAGCTCAGTCGACACGTCCAACCTGGGCACCCAGGTTCAGTCGCTGCAGGACTCGCTGGTCCAGCAGATGAACATTCAATATGACGGCGGCTATGTCTTTTCCGGCAGCGACACCGCGACCAAGCCGGTCAATATGTCGAACTACAGTTCGGCGACCATCAGCTCGTCCTATGACTCGACGGTTCAGGATTTTTCCTATTACCAGGGCGACAATGCCGATCTGAGCATGCAGATCGACCATGACACCACCATCACCTATGGTGTCCGGGCCGGAGTCACCACCGGCACCACCCCCAGCACGACCGATCCGGCCAATACCTTCGAGATGGCTATCCGCGCCACCGCCGCCGCCCTGCAGGCCTCCGGATCGACGGACTCCACCACCAAGACCAGCCTGATTCAGAAGGCCTATGACTTGGCGGGCTCGGCCCTGAACAAGATGGCCAATCTTCAGGAAAGCATCAGCGCCATCTCGAGCCAATTCAGCACGGCGCAGACCAACCAGACCAACTATGCCACCCTGTTGCAGAATTCCATCAGCAACATCAAGGATGTGGACACCTCTCAGGTCGCCAGCAAGGTCTCGCAGTACCAGACCCAGCTGCAGGCGTCCTATCAGGCCCTGGCCACCGTGACCAAGGTCAATCTGGCGTCTTATCTGTAAGCTGACCCGTAAGCTGGGTCAGATAACCTCGATCCGATTGCAGCCGGCCGCCTTGGCCTTGTGCAGCATCGATCCGGCGTTCTTCAGCATGCCATCCAGGCTGAGCCCGGCACCCAGGCAGATGCCGGTGCTGATGGTGATGCGGATCTCGCGCCCTTCATCCCGCACGACTTCTTGCTCCACCCGCTGACGCAGCTTCTCGAAGAAGCCGTTGGCCGCCGCCTCGTTCATATTGACCGCCAGGATGGCGAATTCATCTTCATCCATGCGGGCGACCAGATCGGTCTGACGGCAATGACGGCGGAGAATCGCCGCCACCGCCTTGACCACGGCATCCCCGGCCTCGACGCCATATTGATCGTTGATGGCCTGAAGATGATCGATATCCACCCGCGCCGCCGCCAAGGTGACATGCTCGCGCAGGGCGCTGGCGAACAGGCTGTCACCGGCCTCGTAGAAGAAGCGGCGGTTATGGACGCCGGTCAGGCCGTCCTTGGTCACCTGTTCGCTCAACCGCTCGGCCATGTCCTGGGCCTGCATGACCCGCATCACCCGGCAAAGCAGCTCTTCGCGATGGAAGGGATAATTGAGGAAGTCGTTGGCGCCCAGCTTGATGAAAGGGATCGACTGACACTTCGGCCCGCCCGAGGCGACGCCGATGATGCCGAAGCGTTCCCAGCCATACATGGCGCGGATCTGACGGATCATGTCGGTGCCGCTGACCTTGGGCATCCGATCATCGGTGACGATCAGGCGGATATGGCCATGCTCTTCCAGCTTGTCCAAGGCGTCTTCGCCATTGGCGGCCTCGATGATCTGGAATCCCAGGGGGGCCAGCTGCGCCGCCATTTCCTTGCGGATTTCCTTGCCGTCTTCCACCAGCAGCAGACCGGCGCCACGGCTCATCTGGCGCAGGGAGACCAGCTCCAGCAGATAATCCAGACCCGAGGGGATCGATTTCACCACATAATCGATGATGGCCCGCCCGTGAAAGCGGTCACGCCATTCGTCATTATAGGTCGGAGCCAGGGCGATGCAGGGAATTCCCGCCGCCAGCGCGTCGCTCACCATGACCGAGTCGGGATCGTCGGTCAGGCTGGCGCTGACGATGGCCAGGTCGAACGGAATCGGCGTATCGGCAATCAGGCCGCGGGCTTCAAAGGCGCTACCGGCCACCACCACGTCAGAGCGGAACCGATCGGCCAGGGTGCTGCCGACCAGCTGTTGAAAATACTTCGTCTCTTCCGCAAGCAGAATACGCATCGACCGGGCTTCCTCTGATGACGGCCACCACTGCGGGCCGACCTATCCTTTGGGATATTAGGGTCGAACACCCGGTCCGGGTCAATGGGTCTCAGAGCGCAAGCAAAAGCGGCGGGGAAATTTTTGCCTCCCCGCCGCCAACGCTGCCGATCCGCACCGTTAGAACGGCGCCAGAATATTGAAGATCTGCTGGCCGTAGCGCGGCTGCTGGATCTCGGACAAGGTGCCGCGTCCACCATAGGTGATGCGGGCCTCGGCGATCTTGCTCGATGCGATGGTGTTGGCCGAGGAAATATCCTCGGGACGGATGATGCCCTCGACCGAGACCTCGCGCATTTCCGCATTCACCCGCAGTTCCTGCTTGCCCTGGATCACTAGATTGCCGTTGGGCAGCTTCTGAATGATGGTGGCCGCCAGATTGACGGTGACGGCTTCCGACCGGCCGATGGAGCCGTTGCCGTTCGAGCTGCCCTGGCTGCCCATGTTCCACAGGCCGGCGGTATTCGCCCCCGAGAACACTTTGCCCAGCGAATTCTCAAGCCCGAACATGGCGAAGCTGGGATTGGCGACGTCGGAATTGGCGGTGGTGGTCTGGGTCTGGTTCTTCAAGGTGCCGCTGTCGCTGATGCTGACGGCCACGGTCAGGATGTCGCCGACTTCGGTGGCGCGGGTATCCTTGAAGAAGCCGCGCGCGCCGGGACGCCACAGCGAGTTGGCGCCAGCGGTGGGCGCCACCGGGGCCGGCATGGGCATGCTGACCTGCTTATAATTCGGCGCCTGGGTCGGATCGCTGATGCGGCTGGTCTGGGGGCCGTCGCCGACTTCCGACAGACGTTCCAGGGCGTTGCAGCCGCTCAAGGTCAGCGCCGCCGAGGCCAGCAGGGCCGTGCGCAGCAGAGTGATGGAGGTGGGGCGGTTCATGATCTCGCTCCTCAATTGGCCAGGGCGATGCCGCCGCTCAAGGCGACGCTCACCAGATTAGGCGATTCGATCTTGGCTTCGACGGTCTGGTTGCTATGGGTGTTGGCCACCCGGATGGTGTCGCCGACGCTGCCGGGCTCGACGGCGCGGCCCTGGGCGGTCAGAGTCATGGTGCCGAGCTTCAGAACCATGGTGACCAAGGCGCCACGAGCCACGGCAACGGGCCGCTCGATGTCGTTGGCCGACACCATCTGACCCGAGCGCAGACCCTGGCGGGGGCTCATGCCGATCAGCCGGTCGGCGTCGGTCAGCACATCGGGGCGCAGCCCTTCCTGGCGCAGGTGATTGAAGCTCAGATCGCGGGCAGTGATCACCTCGCCCCGGTTCAGGGCATGGGACATCACCGGCACATCCACCATCTCGAAGACCTTGCCCGACACCCGCAGACGCTGCGGATTGGTCGAGTTGGCCGGCACCTCGATGGTGGCCGAGAAGCGGTGGAACCGCTGGTCATAGCTCAGATCGCGAATGCCGATGCTGGTGTCGCTGCCCACCGGCAGCATGAGTTCCGTCGAGCGGTTGCCCAGTTCGATCTCGGAGCTGGTGGGCACATTCTGCCGCACCAGGGCGTCATGCAGGCTCTGCTCGATCTGCTCGTGGGTGACCGAAACGCCGGTGCGCTCGACCACGGCATGATCGAAGGACGAGGCGGGCCGCCACTTGACGCCATAGGCATTGGCCTGGCGCTGCAGCCAGTCGGCATCGACATTGACGCGGCGGCCCGGAGGCGGCGCCTTGGCGATCACCGTGTCGGCGCGATCGCCGGCATTGTCGAACAAGTCGCTCAGCTTCACATAATCGCCGTCCACGATGACGTTGGGGCGCAGCTGGGCCTCGAGGGCGGCGGCCGGAGCCGCTCCCAGGGTGAAGGCGGCCAGAATGGCGATGGCGAAGCGGTTCATGACGGTTCTCCGTTACTTCACCTGGTTGATGGTCTGGAGCATTTCGTCCGCCGACTGGATCACCTTCGAGTTCATCTCGTAGGCGCGCTGGGCGCTGATCATGTCGGTGATTTCCGAGACCACGTTCACGTTGGAATTTTCCAGATAGCCCTGCAGCAGGGTGCCATAGCCGGGCTGGCCCGGGTTGGAGACCACCGCCGCGCCGGACGACGCGGTTTCCAGGAACAGGTTGTCGCCCTGGGCTTCCAGACCGGCCTCGTTGGGGAACACCGCCAACTGCAGCTGACCGACGGTGCTGTCGGTGGTCTGGCCGTCCAGCTTGACCGACACCTGGCCCGAGCTGTTGACGGTGATGCTGACCGCGTTGGTCGGCACCGTCACCGAGGGAAGAACGGTATAGCCCTGGGAGGTCACGATCTGACCGGTCGAGGACAGCGAGAACTCGCCGTCGCGGGAATAGGCGGTCTGACCCGAAGGCAGCTGCACCTGGAAGTAACCCTTGCCCGACACCGCCAGATCCAGGTTGTTGCTGGTGCTGACCAGCGATCCCTGCTCGGTGATGCGGTAGACCGAGGCGGTCTTGACGCCCAGACCCAGCTGAATGCCAGTCGGGACGATGGTGTTGCTGTCCGAAGAGTTCGAACCGACACGCTTCATGTTCTGGTACAACAGGTCGGTGAACTCCGCCCGACGCCGGTTGTAGCCAGTGGTATTCATGTTGGCGATGTTGTTCGAGATCACTTCGACGTTGGTCTGCTGGGCCTGCATACCCGTCGCGGCGATGTTCAAAGCCCTCATGGCGGGATCTCCTTAAGCGGACTGTTGGGTTTGGGACAGCGTCTTCATGGCTTTGAGCTGTCGGTCATTTTCGTTCTCGATGAGCTTCTGCACGCCTTCGTAAGAGCGCAGGATGTCCATCATCTTGGTAATTTCGAGCACCGGCTGGACGTTGGATTCCTCCAACATGCCCTGGCTGATGGCGGGGCGGTCGACGGTGACCGGCGCGGCGTCGGTCTGATACATGCCCGAACCGGCCTTGCGCAGGCTCTGTTCGTTGTCGAACTTGACCACCTTGATCTTGCCGATGACGCCGTTCTCGGTCGAAACGGTGCCGTCGCCGGTCACAGAGATCTGGGTCTCGTTGGGGGCGAAGATGATCGGCTGGCCGTTGGTCTGAACCACCGGATAACCGGCGGAATTGACCATCATGCCGGTCTCGTCCATGCGGAAATGGCCTTCGCGGCTGTAGCGCGGACCGGCCGGGGTATCCACCTCGAAATAGCCATCGTTATGAAGGGCCAGATCCAGGGGCGCCTTGGTCTGGGTCATCGGACCTTCGCGGGTATCGCGCAGCACGCCGGCATCCTGGACGAAGTCGACCTTGCGGCCAAAGGGGCTGGTGTCGCTCTTGGTCTTCACCATGTAGTCGCGGAACATCATCTGCTCGCCTTTGTAGGCGGGCGTGTTGGCGTTGGCCATGTTGTTGGCCACGACTTCCATCTCGCGCCACAATGCGGCTTGGCGGGATAGGGCAACGTAGGACGTGTTTTCCATGACAATCGGCCTTGCGATCAGAACTCGCCCCATCCTTGCGAAAGCCGTGCCAACTGCCGGATTTATTATTTTATCGTTTATTTTCAACAAGATAAAATTACGCCACCCCAGGCCAGGGCTCCGTCGGGGCAGTGTGTGCCGGGCAGTTATTGCCCGGTGGGGGGCGCAGTGTGATATGGTTCGCAACGTCTGGCGCGGTGAGCCAAAGACAGGGGCGTCAACCTCTTGTTAACCCGCGGCCTTTAATGTCTAGGATGACTGACTCCAGGCCCCGGCCGGGGACCTGATGGAAGGCGAAGAAGAATGGCCGAAGACCTTGAGGAAGATTTCGAAGAAGGCGGTGGCGACGATGGCGGCGGCGGTGACTCTGGTCACGGCGGCGGTCACGGTGGCGGCGGCGGCGGTGGCGGCAAGAAGAAGCTGATCATCCTGATCGTCCTGCCCTTGCTTTTGGTGGTCGGCGCCGGCGCCGGCGCTTATTTCTCGGGCCTGCTGGACGGGCTGCTGGGCGCCAAGAAAGAGGCTGCCGAGCCCAAGGCCGAGAAAAAGGAAGCCGCAGCCGAACATCCCGCCGAGGTTCCGGCGGCAGTGTTCTATGACCTGCCCGAGATTCTGATCAATCTGAACTCGACGGGGCGCAAGCAGAACTTCCTGAAGATCCGCGTCAGCCTGGAGCTGGAAAGCGCCCTGGATGTCGGCAAGATCGAGGCGGTGATGCCGCGCATCATCGATAATTTCCAGGTCTATCTACGCGAGCTGCGGGTGGACGATCTGCAAGGCTCGGCGGGAATGCTGCGCCTGCGCGAAGAATTGCTGACCCGAGTCAACAACGCCGCCAAACCTGCCAAGGTCAACGACGTGCTGTTCAAGGAAATGCTGGTCCAGTGATGTTTGGAAAGCACCATGGCTGAAGACATCGAAGACGGTGGTGAGGGCCGTTCTGCCGCAGACGAAGAAGCGCTGATGGCAGAATGGGCCGCTATGGCCGGAGACGATGACGACAACGGCGGCGGCGGAAGCGGCGGCGGCGGTGGCGGCGGCGGCGATGCCGACGGCGACGGCGACGCCAATGCGGCTGCCGAATGGGAAGCCATGCTCGCCGGCGACGGCGAAGAGGACGAAGAAGGCGGCGGGGTTTCCACCCGCGTTCTGAACCAGGACGAAATCGACAGCCTGCTGGGCTTCGACGACGCCCATGACGGCGATGGCGACCGTTCGGGCATCCAGGCCATTCTGAATTCGGCGCTGGTGTCCTATGAACGCCTGCCGATGCTGGAAGTCGTGTTCGACCGCTTGGTCCGCATGATGTCCACCAGCATGCGTAACTTCACCTCGGACAATGTCGAAGTCTCGCTGGACAACATTCTGAGCTTGCGCTTCGGCGATTACCTGAACTCGATCCCGCTGCCGGCCATGCTGGCGGTGTTCAAGGCCGAGGAATGGGACAATTACGGTCTGCTGACCGTCGATAGCTCGCTGATCTATTCCATCGTCGACGTGCTGCTGGGCGGTCGCCGCGGCACCGCCGCGATGCGTATCGAAGGCCGCCCCTACACCACCATCGAACGCAATCTGGTCGAGCGGATGGTGCATGTGGTGCTGGCCGATCTGTCGGCAGCCTTCGACCCGCTGTCGCCGGTGACCTTCCGCTTCGACCGCCTGGAAACCAACCCGCGTTTCGCCACCATTTCGCGCCCCAGCAACGCGGCCATCGTCGCCAAGCTGCGCATCGACATGGAAGATCGCGGCGGCCGGCTTGAACTGCTGCTGCCCTATGCCACCCTGGAACCCGTCCGCGAGCTGCTGCTCCAGATGTTCATGGGTGAAAAGTTCGGTCGCGACTCCATCTGGGAAACCCACTTGGCCGAAGAGCTGTGGATGACCGAGGTCGAGATGGTTGCGGTTCTGGACGAGCAGGTGATGCAGCTTCGTGATATTCTGAATTTGCGGGTCGGCTCGAAAATCATGCTGAACGCCATGCCCGATTCCGTGGTCGAGCTTCGCTGCGGCGACCAGCCGATGTTCGGCGGCAAGATGGGCCGCAAGGGCACCCATATCGCCATCCGCATCGAAGACAAGGTCAAGAAGGAGAAGGTCTGATGGAAGACTACAAGCTCATTCTTGACGTCATCGTCGCCATCCTGCTGGCCGCCACCATCGGCTATGCCTGGGTGCTGAACGGACGGCTGAACGATCTGCGCCGCAATCGCGACGATCTGGCTCGGCTGGTCAATGCCTTCAACGATGCCACTCAGCGGGCCGAAGCCGGTATCCCCAAGTTGCGTCGCGCCGCCGAAGAGGCCGAGGCGCAATTGCAGGACCGCGTCGAAAAGGCCCAGTCCCTGCGCGACGATCTGGCCTTCATGATCGAGCGGGCCGACGCCATGGCCGCCCGCCTGGAAGGCACGGTCCGCACCGCTCGCGACGTCAAGGCCAGCGCCCCTGCGGCTCCGGCAGCACCCGCGCCGCAGCCCCAGCCCTCGCCTCGCGTCAGTTCCGCCATGGGGGCGCGTGCGTCTCAGGCCGCGCCGCAACCGGCGCCCCAACCGCAACCCCAGCATCAGCCGCAACATCAGCCGGGCCCGAATTTCGGCTTTGCCGCCGACGACGCCTTCGAGGACGAACGGTCCGAAGCCGAGCGCGAATTGCTGCGCGCCCTGCAGTCGGTTCGCTAAGGAGGCCTGAATGGACAAAGTGGCCTCGAACCAGCGCCCGCCGGGCACCCGCCCCAACCGCAGCACCTCGCCCTATGAGGCGGCGGCGGCCTATGGCGCCGCCGGCCAGCCCGATGCCCATCTAAGCGACGAGCCGCAGCTGGACGATCCCTGGGACGACGAGCCCTCGGCCCCGCTTGGCGGCGGATTGGGCTCGCCCGGCCCCCGTCCCGGCTATCCGCCGCTGCCGCCCAAGAAGACCGCCGCCCGCGGCAAAGCCAAGAAGCGCCGCCGCGGCCTGAACATTCCCAGCATTCGTCTGCTGCCGGTGACCATCCTGGTGGCCTTCCTGATGCTGTCGGTGCGCGTCACCGATATCTGGCGGGTCTTCACCACCGGCACCCTCGGTGTCAGCCTGAATTCCTCGGAAGCCCAGCAGCCGCCGCCGCCCGGTGGCCGCAAGAAGGGCGCGCCCATGCCCGCGACGCCGCTGGACGGCGCTCCCGCCGCCAGCACGGCCCCGGCTTCGACCGCCGGTGCGACAAAGGCAGGCGAAGCGACGAAGCTGGCCGCCGCCCCCGATGCGCCGCCCGCCGTACCGTCGCAAAGCAGCGGCGAAGGCGAGCCGCCGACCTTTACCCAGAACGAGCTGGATGTGCTGCAAAAGCTGGCCGAGCGCCGCGAGGCGCTGGATGCCCGCGACCGTGACCTGACCTTGCGCGAAAACCTGGTCAAGGCCGCCGAAGAGCGCATCAACAAAAAGATCGACGAGATGAAGGGCATGCAGGCCAGTGTGGAAGGCATGCTCAAAAAGGTGGACGAGGAAGACGACGCCAAGCTGCGCAGCCTCGCCAAGATGTATGAAAGCATGAAGCCCAAGGACGCAGGAAAGATCTTCGATCAGCTTGATCAAAGGACCCTGATGGGCGTCATCGCGAAAATGAAGGAAACCAAGGCGGGCCAGATTATTGCGAATATGTCTCCGGATCGGGCGAAAGAAATCACCGATGCCATCGCTCAGCGCCGTGCAGCAAAGGCGGAAGGCTTGCAGCCTCCCAACTGATCCTTATCGGCGGCAACGGCATAAAAGGGCTTGATTCGGCGTAGTATTCGTATTTTAACATAAGTTTAGACCAGTTGGCTCGCCCTGGGGTTTGGGGAGAACGCGCCCTGAAGGGCATTCGAGGAGTTGAGAATGGCTGTCGACAAGAATATGAACATCCTGATCGTGGATGATTACAAAACCATGTTGCGTATCATCCGCAATCTTCTGCGGCAGCTGGGCTTCGTCAACATCGACGAAGCGACCGACGGCGCCATGGCTCTGTCCATGATGCGTAGCGGCGCCAACTACGGCCTGGTGATCTCGGACTGGAACATGGAGCCCATGACCGGCCTGCAGCTGCTGCGCGAAGTCCGCAGCGACGCCAAGCTGAAGCCGACCCCCTTCATCATGGTGACCGCCGAATCCAAGTCGGAAAACGTCATCGCCGCCAAGGAAGCCGGCGTTTCCAACTACATCGTCAAGCCCTTCAACGCCGAAACGTTGAAGACCAAGATGGTTAGCGTCCTGGGCGACTTCTAAAAGCCTGAAAGGCAGCTTCAGATGCCCCTGTCCATCGATCGCGATCTGGCCCTGCACCTTGAGACTCTTCGCAAGGAGCGTGGCGACACCGTTCGCGTCGATGACATCGGCGACATCGTGCGATCGCTTCTGGGAAGCATGTCGGGCGATCTGTCGGGGGGCGATCTGAAGCTCTATCAGGAAGTTGAATCCCTGGCTGGCTACATCCATAAGGCCAAGGCGGAAATCGCCGCCTTGCGCCCGCAGGATATCCAAAGCGAGTTCATCGCCTCGGCCACCGACGAGCTGGATGCCATCGTCGGCGCCACCGAAGCGGCGACCAACGAGATTTTGGACGCCGCCGAAAGCCTGGACGAGCTGACTCCCGACCTGACCCCCGAACATGCGCAGAAGCTGACCGATGTCACCACCCGCATCTTCGAGGCCTGTAACTTCCAGGACATCACGGGTCAGCGCATTTCCAAGATCGTCAAGGCTCTGAAGCATATCGAAGAGCGCATCGACGATCTGGTCAACGCCTTCGGCCCCGAGCTGAAGGAACAGAACGGTGCCGCTGCCGGCGATGACGGCGTCATTACCGATGAAGATCTGCTGAACGGGCCGCAGCTGCCCGGCATGGCCCACGATCAGGCCGCCATCGACGCTTTGTTCAACGACTAAGCGATGATCCGGCCCGGCACCCGCCCGGCTCCCGCGCGGTGTGCCAACCTTACGATTTATCAACACTTTTCCCGGATACTCCTTGCTTTGACGAGGACGGTAGCGATTCCCGCATGCTAGACTCGTCGTCCAACGCCCAGCAGGCCCGTCCGTCGATGAAACGAGCCATGACAGCCATTGCCTATGTCCGAGCGGCCTTGATGGCCTTCTTGGCGCTGGCGGCATTGTGCTCGCTCCCGGCCTGGGCGGAAAACGCCAGCAACTCCAACACCTCGCCCCGCGCCGCTGCCCATGACGGCTATGGCCGCATGGTCTTCGACTGGACCGGGCCGGTGACCTATTCCGCCGATGTCATCAATGGCGAGCTGGTGCTGCGCTTCGACCGGCCGGTGTCGGGAGACTTCCGCAACCTGCTGAAGCCTTTGTCGCGCTATCTGCGCACGGTCTCGGTCAGTTCCGACCGCCGCACCGCCACCTTCCCGCTGACCCGCCCCATCGGCGTCAAGGCCTATACCAACAGCAATGGCGCGGTGATCGTCGATCTGTCGGACCTGGGGGAAAGCGTCGGTTCCGGTGACGAAGCGCCGGTCCCCACCGCCGCGACTGCCGCCGCCCTGCCCAGCACCGAAGGTTCGGGCGACGGCGCTCCCCGCCCCCAACCGACTGGCAAGACTGCCGCCAAGGGTGACAAGAAAGCCGCTGCCGCCAGCGAAGCCCCCACGCCGCTGGTGCCTGCCAAGCCCGCTCCTGCTCCCGCTGCTGCCCCGGCCTCGGATGCTCCGGCGGCGGTCGAGGTGCGCGCCGCCGATCATGGCGGCTTCGAGCGCGTGGTGTTCGGCTGGCCCAAGGCGGTGGATTACAAGCTGGAAAAGCAGCCGGGCAAGGCCATCCTCAGCTTCGCTAAGCCCAGCCACATGGATCTGGCCGAGGTCAAGGGGCAGCTTCCCGCCGATATGTCCGTCGCCTCGGCGGACAGCAAGGACGGCAAGACCGTCGTCACCCTGAACGTCCCCGCCGACGCCCGCCTGCGCCATTACGCCTCGGGCGGCAAGGTGGTTCTGGATGTGGTGCGATCGGGCGAAACCCGTCCCGGCGCCGCCAATCCCACCGCCAGCCTGCCGCTGCAAAGCAATGAAGTCGCGCCGCCGGCCCTGCAACCACTGAAGCCCGAAGCCAAGCCCAGCCTCCCTACGGAAAGCCTTCCTCCGCAGAAGCCTGAGAAAGAGAAGGAAAAGGCCAAGCCCGCCGAGCATGCCGCACCCGAGCATCCGGCACCCGAACATCCCGGCTCCATGGCGATGACCGCGCCCGCCGCCATGACCGCTGCGGCGCCCAAGCCCGAACATGCCCCCTCCCCGGCCCCGGCTCCCGCCGCCGCCGAACCGCCCAAGGTCGAACCCGCCGCGCCGCCGCCCAAGGTCGAGGAAGCGCCCCATGCCGCCTTCCCGGCCATTCCCACCGTCGAGCGCGGCCTGCCCAGCGGCCCCGACGACAAGATTTTCAGCCTCAGCCTGTCCTGGGACCGCCCCGCCGCCGCCGCCGTTTTCCAGCGGGCCGGTTATCTGTGGGTGGTCTTCGACCGCCATCAAGAGGTCGACACCAAGCTGCTGCAACGTCTCGGCGGCGAGGCGGTATCCAGCGTCGAGCAGTTGCACAGCAAGGACGGCACGGTTCTCAGACTGGTGGTGCAGCCCGGCTATAATCCCAGCGTTCGCCAGGACGGCCTGCTTTGGATCGTCGATCTGGCGCATCAGCCCGCCATTCCCCGCCAGCCCATGAAGGTCGAGGCGCCCGCCGTCACCTCTTATGGTCCCGGCATGGTCTTCACGGTACCCGAAGCCACCACCATGCTGTCGGTGCAAGACCCCGAGGTCGGCGACAGCATGGTCGTGATTCCGGTGATGCCGCTGGGCGCCGGCGTCTATCCCGGCCGCACCAGCCCCGATGTGGATGTGCTGCCGACGGTGCAGGGCATCGCTCTGGTGCCGCATCTGGAAGGCATCGACATCCGCCCCTCCCGCAGCGGCGTGACCTTAAGCATGACCGGCGGCATGCGCCTTAGCCCCTCGCCCAAGGGCGAGAACGGCAAGAGTAAGGAAGGCTATTTCAACGTCTCGGCCTGGAAATTGTCGGGCCCCGACAGCTTCTCGGACGAAAGCCGCGTCATTCAGGAGAATCTGGTCGAGCTGCCGGCCAATAAAAAGGCCAAGGGCCATATGGAAGCCGCCCGCTTCATGTTCTCCAACGGCTATGCCGCCGAGGCCATCGGCTATCTGAAGATGGCCGCCCAGGAAGAGCCGTCCCTGCTGGAGAACGGCGCCTATCACGCCCTGCTGGGCGCTTGCAACGCCTCGATGGAGCGCTGGGATCTGGCCAAGCCCGAGCTGGACAATCCGCTGATCCAGGACGACCCCGAAGCCCTGTTCTGGCGGGCCGCCGCCCATGCCGGCCCCGCCGACGATATGGCGCCCTATGCCAAGGCCATGGCCGCCGGCCTGAAGCTGGTGGGCGACTATCCCAAGCCGCTGCAATGGCCGCTGGTCTCGCTGGCCGCCCGCGCCGCCCTGGCCGCCGGCGACGACGCCACGGTGCAAGACGCCCTGAAGATGCTGGACCGCCTGAACCCCAATCCGCAGCAGATGGGCCTGTTGGATTATCTGCACGGGGCCTATGGCGAGATGAGCGGCCATTTCGACAAGGCGCTCTATTACTACGACAAGGCCATCAACGGCGATAACCGCGAGTTCCGCGCCCGCGCCAACATGGCCAGCATCGAGCTTCAGCTGAAAATGAAGCGCATCAAGCCCAAGGAAGCCATCGACGGCATGGACCGGCTGCGCTTCGCCTGGCGCGACGAAAGCTTCGAGTTCAACCTGCTGCGTCGTCTGGCCGAACTGCAGATCGCCGCCGGCGACTATCCCAACGCCCTGCGGGCCGCCCGTTCGCTGGCGACCAACTATCCCGACAACAAGGATATCGGGGTGGTCACCAAGATGATGTCGGACACCTTCGACCGCCTGTATCTGCAAGGCGGCGCCGATGCCATGCCGCCCATTTCGGCCATTGCCCTCTATGACGAATTCCGCGACCTGACCCCCACCGGGGCCAAGGGCGACGAGATGATCCGCAAGCTGGCCGACCGGCTGGCTTCGGTCGATCTGCTGGATCGCGCCGCCGAGCTTTTGAAGCATCAGGTGGAGTACCGCCTTCAGGGACTGGACAAGGCCCGCGTCGGCGCGCAATTGGCGCTGGTTGATCTCTTGGATCATAACGGCGCCGGAGCGGTCGAAGCCCTGCAAAGCAGCGCCATGGACGGACTGCCCGCCGAACTGCAATTGCAGCGCAAGCATCTGATGGCCCGCTCCCTGGCCGAAATGGACCGGGTGCCCGATGCCATCAAGAGCCTGGACGGCGACAGCAGCCCCGAAGCCGGGCTGCTGCGGGCGGAAATCTATTGGCGCAAGCAGGACTGGCCCAACGCCGCCGCCGCCTTCGAAGGGCTGGTGCCCCGGCCCGAGCGCGGCGCGACCCTGGACGATGCCTCGGCAAGGCTGATCATCAACTGGGCCACCGCCCTGACCCTGGCCAATGACGATCGCGGGCTGGCCTCGCTGCGCCGCGCCTTCGGCCCCTCGATGACCGACACTCCCTACCGCGAAGGCTTCTCGCTGCTGACCAGCGCCGACCGCGAGGTCTCCGATCTGCCGGCCCTGCGGGCCAAGATCAAAGAGGCCCAGGGCTTCTTGAACTTCATGAGCAACTATCGCAAGCGCATGCAGAGCAGCGGGCTGTCGGCCATCAACTAATCCCCTTGCCTTATCAGGGGCGGCAACCCAGAATGGCCGCCAAGGGGGATCGGAACGGCCTGAGGCTGTTTCCGCAGGGCTGGTTGGCGTCTGTTCACCGGTGTCGATCGTGCATGAAATCGAAATCTTTCCCTGGAACTCCAATTTCGAAACCGGCATTCCCGAGATCGACCAGCAGCATCAGCGGCTTGTCGGGCTGCTGAATGTCCTGGTCAAGCATCTGGCCTATCAGGCCGATGCTCCGTCCATCGATACGGTGCTGACCGAGCTGAAGGACTATACCGTCTATCATTTCAGCACCGAGGAAGCGATCTGGGAAAAGGCCTTCAACGGCGATGGCTGGCTGCAATGGCACAAGGATTCCCACGGCGAATTCGTCGATAAGATCCAGCAGATGCTGACCGACAGCCAGGGCAAGGATTATGACGAGGCGGTCGAGCAGATCGTCACCTTCCTGACCCACTGGCTGGCTTTGCATATCATCGAATCCGACAAGCGCATGGCCAAGGTGGCCCTGGCGCTGTCGTCCGGGCTATCGCTGGAAAAGGCCAAGGAGTTGGCCAACAAGGAGATGTCCGGCTCGACCCGCCTGCTGATCGAAACGGTCATGGGCATGTATGACAGCCTGGCCCATCGCACCATCCAGCTGACCCGCGAGATCAATGCCCGCCAGAAGACCGAGACCGCCCTGCGCCAGGCTCAGGACGAGCTGACCCGTCTGAAGGATCAGGCCGTCGAGGGCGAGCGGCAAAGCCGCGACGAGCTGCACGACTTTGCCAATATCATGGCCCATCACCTGAAGGAGCCGGTGCGCCATCAGCATATTTTCGCCAGCCAGCTGCGCAAGCTGCTGACCAGTAAGGGCCTGCTGGACGAAGACACGCTTTATGCCCTGGATCGCGTCACCCACGGCGCCGATCGGCTGAGCTGCCTGCTGCGGGATTCCCTGCTGCAGCTGTCGGTGGCCGAGACGCCGCGCAAGACCAGTCCGCATTCCACCGCCGACGATCTGCAAGAGGCGCTGAAGCGGCTGGGCAAGATCATTCAGGCCAACAATGCCACCGTGGTCAGCAACGCCATGCCCGAGGCCGTGCTGGATCACAAGCGGATGACCGACACCCTGACGGCGCTGATCAGCAACGCCATTTCCTTCCGCCGCTCCGATACCGCGCCGATCATCCATGTCTGCGGCGAGGATCGCGGCGACAAATATTTCTTCAGCGTCGAGGATAACGGCATCGGCATCCCCGAAGAATTCCGCGAACGGGTCTTCCGGGTGTTCGAGCGGCTGGACCCGGACCATAGCACCGACGGCACCGGCGTCGGCCTGTCGGTGGTGCGCAAGATGGTGCTGGCCGCCGGGGGGCGCATCTGGATCGAGGGCAGCGTCTCGGGCGGAAGCGTGATCAGCTTCGAGATTCCCAAATCCCGTCTGGGTTAACGGAACAGCCGTCGCAGCAGCCCGCCCTGGCCAACTTTGTCGCGTAGGGCCTTGTCACGTAAGGCGGCGGTGACGCGCTCCATGACCTCGGCCCAATCGCCCGCCTTACGCTGGCGAAAGATGCGGATGCTGGGATACCAAGGGCTGTCGTCGCGCCCGCGCAGCCAGCGCCAGCAGGCATCATGGCGGTCCAGCAGCCAGACCGGTTTGCCCAAGCCCGCCGCCAGATGCGCCACCGCCGTATCCACCGCGATCACCAGATCCAGCTCTTGGATCAGTGCCGCCGTGTCGGCGAAGTCGCGCATCTCGGCCATGGGATCGACCAGCGAGAACTGCGCCGGAGCCCTGGGACCATCCTTTTGCAGGCTGACGAAGCGGCAGCCCCTGACCGCGAACAGCGGTTCCAGATAAGCCGGCGGCATGGAGCGGCGGCGATTGGCGGCCTTGGCCAAGGGATCGTCCAGCCGTTCGCCCCCCGACCAGACCAGCCCGACCCGCAAGGGCTTCAGAGGCCCCAGCCGCCCCGCCGGCTCGGCCCGCAGATAGGGGCTGAAAGGCGGCAGCCGTTCCAGGGTCAGACCCAGGGCCAGCGGCAGACTGAGCAGCGGGCAATGCCAATCGCAAGAGGGTAAGGGCTCGTCCAGGGACAGAACCTGGGCACAGCCCTCCAGCCCTTGCAGCAGCCGCTTGAGGGCCGGCTGCACTGCCAGAATGACGGTCAGGCCAAGCTCGGCCACCTGTCTTGTCAGACGGCAGAATTGCAGCGTATCGCCAAAGCCCTGCTCGGCATGGATCAGGATGCTTTGCCTTGCCGCCGCCTGGCCCCGCCAAAGGGGCTGGAGGAAGTCACGCTTCTGCTTGGCGCCGCTCGGCGTCTGCCAACGCCATTCATATTCCGCCCAGCCATCGGGAAAGTTCCCCTGGGCCAGCAGCACCATGGACAGGTTGGCATGGGTCTCGGCATTGCCGGGCCGCACCGTAAGCGAGCGGCGGTACAGATCCACCGCCTGATCCAGCGCATCCCGTTCGTGATGGCAGCGGCCCAGATTATAAAGCGCCGAGGCATGGTCGGGCGCTTTCTCCAGCACTTGGGCATAGCAGGATATGGCCTCGTCCAGCCGCTCGGTCCGATGCAGCATGCCGCCCAGATTGTTGCGGATATCCAGATCGTCGGGGGCAAGGTCCAGGGCTTGGCGATAGGCCGCCTCGGCCTCGTAGGGACGGCCCATCTCGGCCAGGGTGACGGCCATGTTGTAAAGCGCCTGAGGATGGCCGGGCAGCCCGGCCACCGCTTGGCGATGGGCCGCCAGCGCCTCGTCGAAACGCCCCAGCCCATGCAGGGCCAGCCCCAGATTGCTCCAGCCCTGAGGCTGATCGGGCATCAGGTCCAAAGCGCCTTTCAGAAAGGCCGCCGCCTCGTCCCAGCGTCCTTGCGCCGTCAACAGCCCGCCCAGGATCAAGCCGGTTTCAGCCGACAAGGGCTGCAGGGCCAGAGACTGACGCAGAGCGGCTTCCGCCTCGGCAGGGGCTAGATCCAGCAGGGCCAAGCCCAGATTGCCCCAGGCTCCGGCATGATCGGGAGCCGCCGCCACCGCTTGGCGCAGCAAGGCAATGGCGGCGGGCAGATCGCCCTTTTGCGCGATCAGCACTCCCAGCAGGTTCAAGCTGTCGCCATCCTCGGGCCATTGGGCCAACAGGGCGCGATAGAGCGGCTCGGCCTCCTCCCACTGCCCCGCCTGATGCAGGGATTGGGCCTGTTGGAAAAGGCTTTGCCGCTCGTTCATACCGCCTAGACGCTTTCGCCGTTGATCACCAGCCCTTGGGCATCGGCGGACACCGCCACCGTTTGGCCGTCCTGGATTTTACCTTCCAAGATCAGGCTGGCCAGCGGGTTCTGCAAGCTGCGTTGGATCACCCGCTTCAAGGGACGCGCGCCCCAGGCCGGGTCATAGCCCGCCTCGGCCAGCCATTCCACCGCCACCCCATCCAGATCGAGGCTGATCTTGCGGTCGGCCAGCAGCTTGCGCAGACGGCCCAGCTGGATTTCGACGATACCGTCCATCTGGCCTCGGTTCAGGCGATGGAACAGCAGGATCTCGTCCAGGCGGTTCAGGAACTCAGGGCGGAAGGCGGCGCGGACATAGTCCATCACCTGCTCGCGCACCAAGTCGCTATCCTCGCCCTCGGCCTGATTGGCCAGGGCTTCGCCGCCCAGGTTCGAGGTCAGCACGATCACCGTGTTCTTGAAATCCACCGTGCGGCCCTGACCATCGGTCAGACGGCCATCGTCCAGCACCTGCAACAGCACATTGAAGACATCCGGATGCGCCTTCTCGACCTCGTCGAACAGGATCACCTGATAGGGACGGCGGCGCACCGCCTCGGTCAGGGTGCCGCCCTCTTCATAGCCGACATAGCCGGGAGGCGCGCCGATCAGGCGGGCCACCGCGTGCTTTTCCATATATTCGGACATGTCGATACGCAGCAGCGCCGTCTCGTCGTCGAACAGGAACTCGGCCAGCGCCTTGGTCAGCTCGGTCTTGCCGACGCCGGTCGGACCTAGGAACAGGAAGCTGCCGATAGGGCGGTTGGGGTCTTGCAGACCGGCGCGGGAACGGCGCACGGCGTTCGAGACCGCCACCAGCGCCTCTTCCTGGCCGACCACGCGCTTCTTCAGGGACTCTTCCATGGCCAGCAGCTTGGCGCGTTCGCCTTGCAGCATCTTGTCCACGGGAATGCCGGTCCAGCGCGAGACCACCGAAGCGATCTGTTCCTCGCCCACCACCTCATCGACCATGGCGCCGTCTTTCTCGGCGCTTTCGGCAGCGGCAAGGCGGCGCTCCAGATCGGGGATGACGCCATATTCCAGCTCGCCCGCCTTGGCCCAATCGGCATGGCGCTTGGCAATCTCGACCTCGGCACGGGCCTGATCCAGGCGCTCCTTGATGCGGGTCGCCTGGGCCAGACCTTCCTTCTCGGCCCGCCAGCGAGCGGACAGCTGGGTGGCCTCGGCCTCCAGTTCGGTCAGTTCGGCTTCCAGCTTGACCAGACGGTCGCGGGACCCGGCGTCGCTTTCCTTCTTCAGGGCTTCGCGCTCGATCTTCAGCTGCATCACCCGGCGGTCCAGCTCGTCCAGGGCTTCCGGCTTGCTGTCCACCTGCATGCGCAAGCGGCTAGCAGCCTCATCCACCAGATCGATGGCTTTGTCGGGCAGGAAGCGGTCCTGGATATAGCGGTTCGACAGGGTGGCCGCCGAGACCAAGGCGGCATCGGCGATGCGGACGCCGTGATGCAGCTCGTACTTTTCCTTGATGCCGCGCAGGATCGAGATGGTGTCTTCCACCGACGGCTCGGCCACGAAGACCGGCTGGAAGCGCCGCGCCAGGGCGGCGTCTTTCTCGACATGCTTGCGATATTCATTGAGGGTGGTGGCGCCGACGCAATGCAGCTCGCCCCGGGCCAAGGCCGGCTTCAACAGGTTCGAGGCATCCATCGAGCCCTCGGCGGCACCGGCACCCACCAGGGTATGCATCTCGTCAATGAACAGGATCACCTCGCCGGCGGCGGTGGTGACCTCTGTCAGAACGGCTTTCAGACGCTCTTCGAACTCGCCACGGAACTTGGCTCCGGCCACCAAAGCGCCCAGGTCGAGGGACAAGAGCTTCTTGTTCTTAAGGCTTTCCGGCACATCGCCATTGACGATGCGGATCGCCAGTCCTTCGACAATGGCGGTCTTGCCGACGCCCGGCTCGCCGATCAGCACCGGATTGTTCTTGGTGCGGCGCGACAGCACCTGGATGGTGCGGCGGATTTCCTCGTCGCGGCCGATCACCGGGTCCAGCTTGCCGTCCCGCGCCACGGCGGTGATGTCGCGGGCATATTTCTTCAGCGCGTCATAGGAATCCTCGGCGCTGGCGGAGTTGGCCTTGCGGCCCTTGCGCACATCCTCGATGGCGCGGTTCAGGGCTTGCGGATGGATGCCGCCATCGCCCAGGGCCGCCGAAGCCGGAGTCCCCGCCGCCAGCGCGATGGCCAGCAGGATGCGCTCGGCGGTGACATAGGAATCGCCGGCCTTCTCGGCCATCTGCTCGGCCTGATCCAACAGACGCGCCAGGGACGGGTCCATATAGACTTGGCCCGCACCATTCCCCTCGACGGCGGGCAGCTTGGACAGAGCGGCTTCGGTGGAGGCCAGCGCCTTGGCGGGATCGCCCCCGGCGGCGCGGATCAGATTGGCGGCCAGCCCTTCCTTATCGTCCAGCAGCACCTTCAACAGATGCTCTGGGGTCAGGCGTTGGTGATTGCTGCGCAGAGCCAAGCTCTGGGCGGATTGAATAAAGCCTTGGGAACGCTGGGTAAACTTCTCGAAATTCATGGTTTGCCCCACAGATTGGCGACAAGGTCGGCCCGCCCCGCTTTGCGGCGACGGATCGAATCAGCCAAGATATGGAGCGCCGCCCGCCTTACGCAAGCGTCGGCTTCAGCCGCAAGCGCCGCCTTCATCGCCACAGCCCTCGCCTTCCATCTGGACGGTGCTGTGGGCGACGTGAAAGCGGGATTTCAGCAGCGCCTTGATCGCCACCAGGGCGGCGTCGCGATCGATGTCCGGGGCCACCACCGCATGCAGGGTCAGCATGGGCAGGCCCGAGCTGACCGACCAGGCATGAATATGATGCACCGCCAGCAGGCCAGAAACCTCGGCGGTCAGGGTCTGAGCCACCGCCTCGGGGTCGAAGCCGTCGGGAGCGCCTTCCAGCAGGATATGCCCCGCCTTGCCCATCAGCCGCAGGCCGCCGCTGACGATCAGCAGCGCCATGGCCATGGACAGGATCGGATCGATGGGCAGCCAGCCGGTCAGCATGATCACCAGCGCCGCGCCGATGGCCGCCACCGAGCCCAGCAGATCGCCCAGCACATGCAGGATGGCGCCATGGGTATTGAGATCATGCCCATGATCATGGCCCTCATGACCATGCCCGTGATCCAGAACCTTGAAGGTGACGATATTGGCCAACAGGCCCAGCACCGCCACCACCATCATGGTCTTGGATTGCACGGCTTCGGGATGGGCCAGCCGCAGCACGGCTTCCCAGCAGATGCCGATGGACAGCCCAACCACAGTCAGGCCGTTGAACAAGGCGGCCAGCACCTCGAAACGGCGATAGCCATAGGACCGCTTGCCATCCGCCCCCATGCGGCCAACCCGGAAAGCCGCCCAGGTCAGACCCAGGGCCAGCACATCCGCCAGCATATGCGCGGCATCGGCCAGCAGGGCCAGCGAACCGGACCACCAGCCGCCCACCGCTTCCACCAGCATGAACAGGAAGGTCACGGCCAAGGCCAGCAGGGTGCGCGTCTCGGCATTCATGCCCGGCTTTTTATGCCCATGGTCATGACCAGAGTGATCGCAATGATGATGGTGATCGTGATGATCGTGGGAGTGGTCGGCGGCGCTCATATCCCCAGAATGGGATGATCAGCGCCGCCGCACCAGAGATTTTTTCGCGTCAGCGAAAGAGGCGGATCAAGCCTCTGCAGCAGCAACCGGAGCCGGGGCCGGGGCCGGAGCCTCGGACTCGGTGCGTTCGGCCCGCTCACCGCGCTCGGCCCGTTCCGGACGCTCAGCCCGTTCGGGACGCTCGCCCCGTTCGGCCCGCTCAGGACGATCGCCACGCTCAGGGCGATCACCACGTTCCGGACGGTCCCCGCGTTCGCCGCGATTATCGCGGCGGGGATAACGCTGGCGGGACCGCTGACGCGGCGGCGCGGAGTCGCGGTCACCTTCGGCCTCGCCCTCGGACTCGTCACCGCCCTGGGGCTCCGAGGAGTCGTGGGCCGAGCCGATGACTTCGGCTTCGCCTTCGGAACCGGCCTCGCCTTCGCCCTCGTCATCCTGGGCCGAGGCGTTGTCGCCGTCGTCCTGCTCCAGATCGCCCGCCAGCAGCGAATGATCGTCGGCGGGGGTCGACAGCGGACGCTGAACACGGCCGCTATTCTGGTTCTGGGCGTTGATCACGCGGAAGTAATGTTCGGCATGTTGATAATAGTTCTCGGCGGCGATGCGGTCGCCCTGAGCCGAGGCGTCACGCGCCATGGCCAGATATTTTTCGAGAACCTGATGGGCATTGCCACGGATCCGGATTTCCGGGCCGTTGCTGTCGAAGGTCTGGTTGCGCGGGGGCATATGCTTCTTGCCGCCGTTTCCGCCGCCGCCACCGCCGTTATTGGGACGACCACCACGGGGACGCTGCTTGAGGTTCGGTCCTGGCTTCATGACACCTTCATACACATGTTAGAGTTACTGCCCCGCAAACGCGGTTTCCCGGCCAAAATTCCCAGGCGCTGAAAAAGCGACGATGTGGAAATACGGCGATCGCGAAGGGCGGAGTTCAAAGAACTCGACGCAACCTTTGGCGTGGCGTCGCGCGCGGACACACCGTAGACAGAATGCCTTCACATTCCAACATCTTTTTTATGCCTAAGCGCGCTTTGCGACGATACAGCGGATGATGCCGCCCAGATCACTTCGCTGTTCTTCTGTTTTCAAGCCATGGGCCGCCAAAATAGTTGCGACCGCCTGCTCTTGGCCCTGCCCGAATTCCAAAGCCAGAATACCGCCCGGCGCCAGCAGACGGGCCGCATCGGGGATCAGGGCGCGATAGCAGTCCAGCCCATCGGCCCCGCCGGCGAGGGCGCTGCGGGGTTCCCAGCGGGCGACTTCCGGCTCCAACCCGTCCACCTCGGCCTCGGGGATATAGGGCGGATTGCTGACGATGACATCGAAGCTGCCATGCAGGTCAGCCCCCCAATTGCCGGGCATGAAGACCGCCCGGGTGTCCAGCCCCAGGCTGCGGGCATTGGCCTTGGCAACATCCAGCGCCGCGACCGATTGATCGACGCCGATGCCCTTGGCCTTGGAAAGCTCGGACAGCAGGGTCAGCAGAATGCAGCCGGTGCCGGTGCCAAAATCCAGCAGCCGCACCGGCGCCTCGCGGTTCGGGATGCGGTCGAGCACCGCCTGAATCAGGGTCTCGGTATCCGGGCGGGGGTCCAGGGTATCGGCGGTGACGGCGAAAGAGAGGCTCCAGAATTCCCGCTGCCCCAGGATATGCGACACCGGCTCGCGCCGTTCGCGCCGCTGGGCCAAAGCCTCGATCGCCTCGGCTTCCGCCGGGGTGAGTTCCCGCTCGGGCCGGGTGAAGACCTGCATGGGCTCCAGCCCCAGGGCATGGGCCACCAAGATCCGCGCATCCAGCCGGGCGCTATCGATCCCTGCCGCCTTGAAGCGTTCGGTCAGAGCCGCCAGACTTTGGCCGCAGGTGCTCATTCCATCTCGGCGAGGCGTTCGGCCTGATCGGTGGAAATCAGGGCTTCCACCAGCTCGTCCAGGGCCTCGCCCTCCATCACCTTGTCGATCTTATAAAGGGTCAGGTTGATGCGATGGTCGGTGACCCGGCCTTGCGGGAAGTTATAGGTGCGGATGCGTTCCGAGCGATCGCCCGAGCCCACCTGGCTTTTGCGGTTGGCGGCGCGTTCGGCGTCCTTGGCCTCGCGCTCCATGTCATAAAGCCGCGAACGCAGCAGCTTCAGGGCGGTGGCCTTGTTCTTGTGCTGGCTCTTTTCCTGCTGACAGGCGACCGCCAAGCCGGTGGGAATATGGGTGACGCGCACCGCCGAGTCGGTGGTGTTCACGCTCTGCCCGCCCGAGCCTTGCGACCGGTAAACGTCGAAGCGCAGATCCTTGTCGTCCAGCTTGATATCCACCTCTTCCGCTTCCGGCATGATGGCGACGGTGGCCGCCGAGGTATGGATACGCCCGCCGGCTTCGGTGACCGGCACCCGCTGCACGCGATGAACGCCGGATTCGAACTTCAGGCGGGCAAAGACGCCCTTGCCGGTGATCTCGGCGCTGGCTTCCTTGAAGCCGCCGATGCCGGTGTCATTCACATCCAGGGTGGTGAAGCGCCAACCGCGCGCGGAGGCATAGCGTTCATACATGCGGAACAGCTCGGCGGCGAACAGCGCCGCCTCGTCGCCGCCGGTACCGGCGCGGACTTCCAGAATGGCGTTCTTGTCGTCGGCCTCGTCCTTGGGCAGCAGCGAGATCTGAACCTCGCGCTCCAATACCGGCAGACGCTCCTTCAGGGCGTAGAACTCTTCCTCGGCCAAGGCCCGCATGTCGGCATCGGCGGAGGCGTCGTCCTTCATCTGCTCGGCCTCTGCCATTTCGGCCTGAAGTTGGCGCAGCGCCTTGACGCCTTCCACCACCGGGTCCAGCTCGGACAGTTCCTTGGACATCTTGACGAAGCTGCCGGAATCGGTCGAGCCGCCTTCTCCGGCCAGCATCGCCGAAAGTTCCGCATGACGGGCCAGAACCCGGTCGAAGGTCAGTTCAAGATTCATCTCAGTCTCGTTCAATCCAGATGGAACAGGCGCTTCAGCGTCCGTTCCGCCAAATCCCAGTCGGCGCGGGTGGCGTCGCCCCCGGCGGCAATGTCCTTCATGGTCTGGCTGGGGGCATGCAGCAGACGGTTGATCAAAAGCCGGGTCGCCTTGTCGGCATCATTGCCCGCCTCGGCCAGCACCTGTTCGCGCTCGGTCTCGAAGCGGCTGCGCAGAGCCATGATCGCGGGCACGGCGGTGCGGGCGGCGCGGTCCTTGTTGAAGGCGGCCAGCTCGGCCTCGACGATCGCCCAGGCGGCGCGGGCAGCGCCTTCGCGGCTGGCGCGGCCTTCCATGGCGACCCGCTCCAGGTCGGTCAGGTCGTAGAGATAAGCCCCATCCACCCGGTTGACCGCCGGATCGACATCACCGGGAATGCCGGTATCGACAAAGAAGATCGGCTTGCGGCGGCGCTTGCGCAGGGCCTGATGCACCGTCTCGCCGTCCAGCACCGTATGACGGCCGGACACGGCGGTGACCACCACATCGGCCTCGGCCAACAGCTGCGGCAATTCGTCGTAATTGCCCACATGGCAATTGAGCGCGGTGGCCAGACTTTCCGCCCGGCTTTGGCGCGGAGCCGCCACCACCAGACGCTTGAGCCCGGCGGCCAGCATGGCCTCGCCCACCAGCTCGCCCATATCACCGACGCCCAGCAGCAGGCCCTCGCAGTCGCTCATCTCGCCATGCAGGTCACGGGCGAACTGCACCGCCGCCGAGGCGATGGAGACCGGACGCTCGGCCACCTGAGTCTCGGTTCGCACCCGCTTGGCGGCGCCGTAAGCCGCCGACAGCCAGCTTTCCAGTTCCGAGCCGCACATCTCGGCATCGCGGGCCATGCGGTGGCAGGCCTTGACCTGCCCCAGCACATGGGGCTCGCCGATGATCAGGCTATCCAGCGAGGCGGTGACGGCGAAGCTGTGCTTCAGCGCCGCCTCTTCCTCCAGGCTGTAAAGCTGGCCATGCAAAGCCGAGGGCTCCAACCCGGCGCGGCGGGCGAAGGCGTTGGTGACAATCGCCTCGACCAGAGCCGGATCGTGATGCAGCGCCCAGACTTCGACCCGGTCGCAGGTGGACAGGGACAGGACTTGCTCCAGCCCGGCCTCTTTCAGCTCGGCCAGGAAGGCAGGCTGCGAGACGTCATCGACAAACAGCGCATCCCGCACCGGCAAGGCGCTGGAGCGGTGATTGGCGCCGATGACGATCGGCCGGGTTATGGTCCAGTCGGCGCTCATGCCTTAGCGAAATTCCGCCAGTTGCTCTTCGATGCCGGCCAGCGGCACTTCCCGCTGTTCGCCGCTATCGAGATCGCGCAGGGCCACCGCGCCGCGGGCCAACTCGTCCTCGCCCAGGATCAGGGCGGCGCGGGCATTGGCCTTGTTGGCGCGGATCATGCGCTTCTTCATATTGCCGGAATAGCCCAGCTCGACGGCGAAACCGGCGCGGCGCAACTGCTGGGTCAGCACCAGGGCCTGAGCCGCTCCGGCCTCGCCCATGGGGATCACCGCCAGCGGACGCTGGCTATCGGGAACCTCACCCAACAGCATGGCCAGCCGCTCGACGCCCGCCGCCCAGCCGATGCCGGGAGTGGCCGGGCCGCCCATCTGGCCGATCAGGCCGTCATAGCGGCCACCGGCCAGCACCGTGCCCTGGCTGCCCAGAGCGGTGGTGGTGAATTCAAAGGCGGTGTGGCTGTAGTAATCCAGCCCGCGCACCAGCTTGGGGTTATGCACGAAGGGCACACCAACAGATGTCAGACCGGCCTTGACCGTCTCGAAGAAGCTGCGCGAGGTCTCGTTGAGGTAATCCACCAGCAGCGGCGCATCGGCCACCACCGCCTTGTCGCCCTCGTCCTTGGAGTCCAGCACGCGCAAGGGATTGCGCTCCAGCCGGTCCAGGCTGTCCTTGCTGAGCTTGTCCTTATGGCCCGACAGATAGGCGACCAGGGCATCGCGATAGGCGGCGCGGCTTTCCACATCGCCCAGGCTGTTCAGCTCCAGCTGCACCTGGCCCTTGAGGCCCAGCTCTTCCAGCACCTGTAGGCCCATGGCGATGACTTCGATATCGGCCTGCGGGCCTTCGACTCCCAGCAGCTCGACGCCGACCTGATGGAACTGGCGCTGGCGGCCCTTTTGCGGGCGCTCATAACGAAACATCGGACCGCGATAGAACAGCTTCAGCGGCAGGCTTTGCGCCAGCCCGCCCGAGATGAAGGCGCGGGCCACACCGGCGGTGCCTTCGGGGCGCAGGGTGATGGACTCGCCACCGCGATCGGTGAAGCTGTACATTTCCTTGGTCACCACGTCCGAGGTGTCGCCCAGGGTGCGCGAGAAGACTTCGGTGAATTCGAAGATGGGAGTCACCACCTCGCCGAAGCCATAGCGGCGCACGACATCGAAGGCGGTTTCCTCGACGCGGCGATGGCGGCGGGAATCGTCGGGCAGAAGATCGTGGGTGCCACGCACCGGCTGCAGGGAGGACAAGGCGGAAACTCGCTTCTGTTAAGAGGGATTGCCGATGGCGGCGACCTTGGCCTCCACCAGTTCGACGATATGCTCGACCATCTGGTCGGTGTCGATCTTGTGATCGGGTGCGCCCGCCACATAGACCATATGGCTGCCGCCCCCGCCGCCGGTCAGGCCGAGGTCGGTCTCGCGGGCTTCGCCGGGACCGTTCACCACGCAGCCGATGATCGACAGGGTGATGGGGGTGGTGATGTGACCCAAACGCTTTTCCAGCGTCTCGACCGTCTTGACCACATCGAAGCCCTGACGGGCGCAGGACGGGCAAGAGACAATCCGCACGCCGCGATGGCGCAGATCCAGGGATTTCAGGATCTCGAACCCGGCCTTGATCTCTTCCACCGGATCGGCGGAAAGCGAGACGCGGATGGTGTCGCCAATCCCGGCCCACAGCAGCGAGCCGATGCCGATGGCCGACTTCACCGTGCCGCCGCGCAAGCCGCCCGCCTCGGTGATGCCCAGATGCAGGGGATAGTCGCAAGCTTCGGCCAAGCCCTGATAGGCCGCCACCGCCAGGAACACGTCCGAGGCCTTGACGCTGATCTTGAAGTCGAAGAAGTCGTTGTCTTCCAGAATGCGGGCATGGCGCATGGCGCTTTCCACCATCGCCTCGGGGCAAGGCTCGCCATAGCGTTCCAGCAGCTCTTTCTCCAGGCTGCCGGCATTGACGCCGATGCGCATGGAACAGCCATGATCCTTGGCCGCCTTGATCACTTCGCGGACCTTGTCGTCCGAGCCGATATTACCGGGATTGATGCGCAGGCAGGCGGCACCCGACTCGGCGGCCTCGATGGCGCGGCGGTAATGGAAGTGAATGTCGGCCACGATCGGGACATGCACCTCGCGGATGATGTCCTTCAAGGAACGGGCCGACTCTTCGTCGGGGCAGGAGACGCGGACGATATCCGCCCCCGCCTCTTCCAGCGCATGAATCTGCGCCACCGTCGCCTTGACATCGGTGGTCAGGGTGTTGGTCATGGACTGCACCGAAATCGGCGCGCCGCCGCCCACGGCCACGGGACCGACAAAGACCTGACGGGTCTTGCGGCGGTGGATGTCGCGATAGGGCCTCTCGCTCATGATTCAGCGGTCCTCATGAAACAGGAACGGCGTCCCATGCCAAACGGCGGGACGCCATCCCTTGGAAACAGTCGCTACTGGTTGGCGGGCTTGGCGTCTTCCGCAGCGGGTTCAGCCGCAGGGGCCGCAGCCGGAGCAGGCGGAAGCTTGTCCAGCTTCTCGGGGTCCAGCGGCACGCCCTTGGCGACCTTGCCGGTCTCGCCCAGCGCAGGCAGGCTCTTACCGTCCACCAGCACCGTCAGCGCACCGGCATTGCCCGCCGTCAGGGTCTGGCCCGGACGCTGAGTGACATGGAAAGCGGTGCCCTTGCGCAGGATGCCGGAATGAATGACCGTGCCGTTGGCGTCGCGGATGCGGATCCAGCAATCCTCGCTGGCCTTCAAGATCACCCGCGAGGCATTTTCGGGCAACGTCACCGGCTCGTCGGCCTTGCCGCCCAGCTTGGCGGCGGGAACCGCCTGCGGCGCGGGAGCGGGAGCAGGCGCCGCCACCACCGGAGCGGGGGCAACGGGAGCCGGAGCAGCCACCACCGGAGCCGGGGCCGGAGCCACCACAGCCGGAGTCACCACAGCCGGAGTAATAACAGGCGCAACAACAGGCGCAGCCTTTTCCTTATCGGCCTCGCCATCGCTGGGAGGCACCACATCTTCATGCGGGGCCGAAGCCACCGGCTGAGACGGAATCACCGGCGCAGGCTCGGCAACCGGCTGGGCTGCCGGGGCTGTGCTCGAAGCCACCGGCGTCACTTCGCCGCCATTGCCGACCGGCTTATGGATCATGGCGGCCAGACGGTCGGGCAGCGCCGGGACCGATTCGGCCACCGAGCTGCTGTCATGGGACGACCAGTACCAGACGCCATAGACGACCGCGGCCAGGGCGACCGCGCCGATCAGCACGCCACCCGCCGGGAAATTGCCTTCGGACGAGGCCGAGGGGAAGCTGAGTTCCGCCCGCTTGGTGAAACCACCGCCGGATTCCTGCTTGAAGCGGCGCACCATCTCGTTGCCGTCCAGCCCCAGATATTCGGCATAGCTGCGCACGAAGCCGACCGCGTAGGCCGAGCCGGGCAGATCCTGCGGGCGATTGTTCTCGATGGCGGCCAGGAAAGGCTGACGGATGCGCAACTGGCTGGCCACGAAGGCCAATTCCTGCCCCAGCTTCTGACGCGCCTCGCGCAGGGTGGTGCCGACGCCCTGGCTGGGCAGTTCGGGCTGCGTGAGGTTGGGTTCCTGAGTCTCTGTCGCCACGGCTGGCCTCTTGCCCTGTGTTGCGCTCCGCCATCATGCGGAGCCAAGCGTTTCTCTTAACGCAGATGACGTTGCTCAAGCAACTCGCTTAGAGCTGAACTCCATGATCGACGGCGAAGTTGCGCAATTTCTCGCGCAGGGAGCGGTCGGGAAGGTCCAGCAGAGTGGACATGTAATCCTCCAGCTCGGGCAGGAAGATGCTGCGCACCATGGCCTTCACCGGCCCGATGGACGAGGCCGACATGGACAAGGTCCGCACGCCGATGCCCAGCAGCGCCATGGCCTCCAGCGGACGCCCGGCCATTTCGCCGCAGACCGACAAAGGCACGCCCGCCTTGCGGCATTCCTTGGCGATCCAGCGCAGGAAGTTCAGCATGGCCGGGGCCAGGGTGTCGTAACGCTCGGAAATGCGGGGATTGCCGCGATCGATGGCGAACAGGAACTGGGTCAGATCGTTGCTGCCCACGGAAATGAAATCCACCCGCTTCAGCAAAGCCGGCAGCTGCCAGGCCAGGGCGGGAACCTCCAGCATGGTGCCGACGCGCACACGGCTCGGCATCTCGCCGCCCTTGGCCTTGCGGCGCTCCAGTTCCATGTCCAGCAGGGCGCGGGCGCGGTCCAGCTCGTTGACCTCGGCCACCATGGGGAACATCACATGCAGCTCGCGCCCCGCAGCCCCGGCCACCAGGGCGCGCAGCTGCTGACGCAGCACCGCCGGACGGTCCAGGGTAATGCGGATCGAGCGCCAGCCCATGGCCGGATTGTCTTCCTGGCCGCTCTCCCAATAGGGCAGCAGCTTGTCCGAGCCCACATCCAGGGTGCGGAACACCACCGGCTTGCCGTTGGCGGCGTCGAGAATCTTGGAATAAAGCAGGGTCTGCGCCGCCACATCGGGCAGTTGCGGCCGGGCCATGAAGGGCATTTCGGTGCGATAAAGCCCGATGCCATCGGCCCCAGTGACCTCGATATTGGGCAGGTCCACCAGCAGACCGGCATTCAGCATCAGCTTGACCCGCTGGCGGCAGCGGGTTTCCGCCGGCAGATCGCGCCCGGCGGCATATTCCGCCAGTTTGACGGCGCGGCTTTCCTGATGGGCGGCGAAGGCGTCTTGAATATCGTCGGCGGGGCGCACGAAGATTTGGCCGTTGTCGCCATCGACGATCACCGGATCACCCGGCTCGATGCGCGACAGGGCGTCCTTGACCCGGCCCACCACCGGAATATCCAAGGCGCGGGCCAGGATCGCCACATGCATGGTGGGCGAGCCTTCCTCCAGCACCAGACCGCGCAGATGGCGGCGGTCATAGTCCAAAAGCTCGGTCGGCCCCATGCCGCGGGCCACCAGAATAACGTTCTCGGGCAGTTCGCCCCCCGCCGCCGTGCCCCGCTCGTGGGACGAGCCGCGCACCAGATGATGCATCAGCCGGTTAGCCAGGTCCTCCAGATCATGCAGCCGTTCGCGGATATAGGGGTCCGAGACCTGGCTCATGCGCACGCGGGTGTCTTCGTCCACCTTCTGCACCGCCGCCTCGGCGGTCAGGCCCGACTTCACCGCCTCGGCGATCTTGCCGAACCAGCCGGCATCCTCGGCGAACATGCGATAGGTTTCCAGAACCTCGCGGTGTTCGCCGCCGAAGGCCAAGTCCTGGGCCTCGAACATCTCGTCCAGGCTGGCCTTCATGCTGGCCATGGCCACCTTCAGCCGAGACATCTCGTTTTCCGGGTCTTCGGCCACCCACTTATTCACCGTGATCCGAGGCTCGTGCATCACCGCCACGCCGATGCCGATGCCGCCCGTCAGCTTGACGCCCTCGATACGCACCGGCAGCAAGGCGTTGCCGTCCACCGGCGCCAGCTCCTGACGGTTGATCAGCTCGCCGGTGCTGATCAGCTCGGCCAGCACCATGGCGACCGTTTCGAGGGTTTCGACCTCTTCGTCGGTATATTGCCGCTGGCTCTTGTTCTGCACCACCAGCACGCCGATGACGCGGCCGCCACGGATGACCGGCACGCCGACCAGCGAGTGGAACAGCTCTTCGCCGGTTTCCGGGCGATAGGCGAAATTGGGATGATGCTGCGCGTCGGCCAGGGCCAAGGGCCGGGCATGGGCGGCGATATCGCCCACCAGACCTTCACCCACCCGCAGGCGGGTGGCGTGCACGGCGGCCTGCAACAGACCTTCGGTGGCGAACAGTTCCAGCACTTCGCCCGCGCGCATGACGTAGCACGAGCAGACTTCCGCCACCATGTCGGCAGCGATCAGCTTGACGATATTGTCCAGACGGTCCTGCGCGGTCCCGCCGGCCGCCATCACATCACGAAGACGGCCCAGCAGACGTCGCGAGACGGTGCTGGAGGGCGGCATCAGATGGCCGCTTCCAGGACAGGCTGGCGGGAGGCCAGGGCTGCCGCCGCCTGCTCCACCAGCTCGGCGATGATCTCGGCGGTGGGCTGTTCCTTGCTGACCATGCCGACGCTCTGACCGGCCATCACCGAGCCATTGTCGGTATCGCCGTCGATCGCCGCCTTCTTAAGGGCGCCGGCCCAGAAATGCTCGATCTCCAGCTGTGCCGCCTTCTGGTCCAGCTCGCCCGAACGGAAGCGGTTGATGACCTCGTGCTGATATTCCACAAAGCGCTTGGTGGCGTTGTTCGCCAGGGCCCGCACCGGGATCACCGGGAAGTTGGGGTCCACCTGCACCGAGGGCATGGCGTCGCGTGCATTGGCCTTATAGAAGGCCTTCTTGAAATTCTCGTGGGCGATGCATTCGGTGGCGCAGACGAAGCGGGTGCCCAGCTGCACGCCCGAAGCGCCCATCTCCAGATAGGAGACCATGGCCGCGCCGGTGCCGATGCCGCCGGCCACGAAGACCGGAACGTCGCGCACCGCGGGAAGGATTTCCTGCGCCAGCACGCTGGTCGCCACCGGGCCGATATGGCCGCCGGCTTCGGTGCCCTCGATGACGATGGCGTCGGCGCCCATCTTCACCAGCTTCTTGGCGAAGGCGGCGGTGGGGGCGAAGCAGACCACCTTGGCGCCCAGCTCCTTGACCCGCGTCACCGACGGCTGGTTGGGCAGGCCGCCGGCCAGCACCACATGGCTGACCTTGAGCTTGCCGCAAACCTCGATCAGCTCGGGCAGCTGGGGATGCATGGTGATGAGATTGACGCCGAAGGGCTTCTTGGTGAGACCCTGGGTCGCCAGGATTTCGGCTTCCAGCAGGTCCGGCGGCATCGAGCCGCAGGCCAGCACGCCGAAACCACCGGCATTGGAGATGGCGGCGACGAGGTTGCGCTCGCTGATCCAAGACATGGCGCCGCCCATAATGGCGGTTTCGGTGCCCAGGAACTCACGCCCCCGCTGCCACAACCGATCCAGCTGCGCCTTGGCCGAGCTGCTCATCGCCGCGATCCCCTTTTGCTGTGCGCTTACTGCGCGTCCAGGCCGTAGGCCGTGTGCAGAGCGCGCAGAGCCAGTTCGGTATATTCTTCGGCGATCAGGACGCTGACCTTGATCTCCGAGGTGCTGATCACCTGGATGTTGATGGCTTTTTCGGCCAAGGTCGAGAACATCTTCTGGGCGACGCCGGCATGGCTGCGCATGCCCATACCGATCACCGAGACCTTGACGACGTTGGAGTCGGGGACCAGGCCCTCGTACTTCAGGTCGCTCTTGCAGCCTTCCAGCACCTTGACGGCGCGGTCCAGGTCGGCCTTGCCCACGGTGAAGGTCAGATCGGTGCTCTTGCCGTCTTCCGAGACGTTCTGCACGATCATGTCGACATTGACGTTGTTGTCGGCCAGCGGGCCAAAGATCGACGCGGCGACGCCGGGGCGGTCGGCCACCTTGATCAGAGTGATCTTCGCTTCGTCACGGCTATAGGCGATGCCGCTCACCAGTTCCTTTTCCACGATTTCATCCTCATCACAAACCAGGGTACCGGGCATATCGACGAAGCTGGACAACACCTGCACGCGCACGCGGTGCTTCATCGCCATTTCGACAGAGCGGGTCTGAAGCACCTTGGCGCCCAGGCTAGCCAGCTCCAGCATTTCTTCATAGGAAATCTTATCGATCTTTCGCGCCTTGGTCACGATGCGCGGATCGGTGGTGTAGACGCCGTCGACGTCGGTATAAATGTCGCAGCGATCGGCATGCAGAGCCGCCGCCAGCGCCACCGCCGAGGTGTCCGAGCCGCCACGGCCCAGAGTGGCGATGCGGTTATCCGGGCCCAAGCCCTGGAAGCCGGCGACCACGGCGATCTCGCCTTCGGCCATCTTGGTCAGCATATAGTCGGTATCGATGCTCTCGATGCGGGCCTTGCCATGGGCGCCGTCGGTGCGGATCGGCAGCTGCCAGCCGCACCAGGAGCGCGCCTTGAAGCCCAGTTCCTGCAGCGCCATCGCCAGCAGCCCCGTGGTCACCTGTTCGCCGGTAGCCACCACCTGATCATATTCGCGGGCATCATGCAGAGGGGCGATCTGCTTGCAGTAATCCACCAGCTGGTTGGTCACGCCGGACATGGCGGACACCACCACGGCGACCTCGTTCCCGCGCTCGACCTCGGCCTTCACGCGCCGCGCCACGTTCTTGATACGGTCGCAGTCGCCGACGGAAGTGCCGCCAAACTTCATTACGATGCGCGCCATCGCTATTCCCCATCAGATGAATTCAATAAAGTACTGAGAGCCCGGTTGCCGGCTGCTAAGGGCGCGTATACATACTCCACACAGATTTTCGACGCAAGGAGCACCAGATGTCGACCGCCGCCCCCGCCACCACCGCCTCGGCCGAGGAAGTCGCCCGCTTCACCGCCATCGCCGAAGCCTGGTGGGATGCCGAAGGCGATTTCCGCCCCCTGCATCAGCTGAATCCGCCGCGCCTGGAGTTCATCCGCGACCGCCTTGCCGCCCATTTCGGCCGCGACGCCAAGGCCGAGCGCCCCTTTGAGGGCCTGTCCCTGCTGGATGTCGGCTGCGGCGGCGGCCTTTTGTCCGAGCCGCTGGCCCGCCTGGGCTTCACCGTCACCGGTATCGATGCCGGCGAGCGCAATGTGGCGGTGGCCAAGCTGCATGCGGATAAGAGCGGCGTGCCCGTCACCTATCGCCACGCCACCCCGGAACAGCTGGACGGCCAGTTCGACGTGGTGATGGCCATGGAAGTCATCGAGCATGTGCCGGATGTCGGCGAATTCCTGGCGGCGGTGGCCGGGCGGCTGAAGCCGGGCGGCGCCTTCTTTGGCGCCACCTTGAACCGCACCGCCAAAAGCTATGCCCTGGCCATCATCGGCGCCGAATATGTGCTGCGCTGGCTGCCCCGCGGCACCCATAACTGGAAGAAGTTCGTCAAGCCCGCCGAATTCGCCGCCGCCCTGCGTCAGGCCGGCATCGCCACCGAAGGCTTCGAGGGCATGCATTTCGACCTGCTGCACGACCGCTGGATCCTGGGCGGCGGGCTGGACGTCAATTATCTGGTGTACGGAAAGAAGGTCTGAGGGAGGATTTCACCCCCTCGGCCCGGATCACCCACGGCCCCTTGGGGTTCAGGGTTTCCGCCGTCCAGCTGTTGCAGGTGTGCCCTAAGCTGAAATGCCCCTTGGCGGCATAGAAACGGCTCTCGCCATAAAGCCCCGGCCCCAGGCTGAGGGCGACCGGCTGGCCCTGGCGGTCGAAGCTATCGCCGATGCGGCGCAGAAGGGCAGCATAGTCGGACGGCGTCAACGTCAGCGCCTGAGTCTCGATGCCGGGATAAAGCTCGGTCACCGGCTTGGGGAAGGCCGCCACATGCATGACCGCCTCGGACCCCGCCGCCGCCTTCAGCATGTCCAGAAGACTGGGATCCGGCAGCGGATAATAGGCCCGACTGCCCCAGCCGAATTCCAGCCAGCGCCCGGTCAGGGGAAAGTCGATGATCTCGGGGATGACCTCGGCCGAGATATCGGCACGCGCCAGAAGGATGCCGGTATGCCAGCCGTTGTTCACCAGGATGACCGTCTGCGCCCAGGCGGGCTGGGCCAACAGCAGCAGGACCCCACAAAGCCAGTGACGCATCGGCATTCCTTATCCTCCCCCTCGCCCGCAGGCGGGAGAGGGGGATCGAGGGGGTGAGGGCATGGGCGGCAGAGCGCTGCGCGCCTCTCACCCCAACCCTCTCCCGCCTGCGGGAGAGGGAGGGCAATTTACTCCGGCACCGTCTCCTTCAGACGGCCACCGATCCTGACCGGCTCGACACGGATGGCCAGGCCGGTGCGGTCGTCGGTTTCGACGAAGACGCCGCACAGGGTCGCCGGACCTTCCGCCGGGCTCAGGCGGTCGCCGGGCACCTTGCGGACGAAGCGGCCGACGGCGGCTTCCTTCTTCATGCCGATCACCGAATCATAGTCGCCGCACATGCCGGCATCGGACTGATAGGCGGTGCCGCGCGGCAAAATCTGAGTGTCTGCGGTGGGAACATGGCTGTGGGAGCCCACCACCAGCGACGCCCGGCCATCGGCATAATGGCCCAAGGCCATCTTCTCGCTGGAGGCCTCGGCATGGACATCGACGATCACCGCTTGCACCGCAGCGCCCAGGGGATGGCGAGACAGCTCCTGCTCCAGCGCACTGAAGGGGCAGTCGTTGCTTTCCATGAACAGGCGGCCCATGACCTGCACCACCATCACCTTGCGGCCACGGGTGGCGGCATAGATCCCCGCCCCCTTGCCCGGCGTTCCGGCGGGATAGTTGCGCGGGCGCAAAAGGCGCGGCTCGGCGTCCAGATGGGGAATGATCTCGCGCTGATCGAAGCTGTGATTGCCCAGGGTGATGACATCGACCCCGGCGGCATAGAATTCATCGCAGATCTTGGCGGTGATGCCGAAGCCATGGGCGGCGTTCTCGGCGTTCACCACGACGAAATCCAGGGACAGGCGCTGGCGCAGATCGGGCAGATGCTGGATCACCACGTCGCGGCCGGCACGCCCGATCACGTCGCCGCAATAGAACAACCTCATCGAATGAACTCCTTCACGCCACGCTCGGTGACCACTCTTTCCAGGGGGTAATCATACGCATCCCGAGGCAGTTCGGCCACCTGTTGCGCGGCGTAAGCCACCCCCACCGTTCGCACCCCCCGCAGCTCCGACAAAGTACGGTCATAATAGCCGCCGCCATAACCCAGCCTTGTGCCCTGGCCGTCAAAGGCCAGCAAGGGGACCAGCAGCAGGTCGGGCCGCAGCTCCGGGCAGTCGTCAAAGGGATGGGCGGTGCCATAGGGACCGGGCTCCAGCGGCGCATCCCATTCCCAGCGGCGGAAAATCAGCGGCGCATCCTTGGCCACCACCACCGGCAGGGCCAGCAGCACGCCCTGCGCCGCCAGCGCCCGCATCAGGGGACGCGGGTCGGCCTCGTCGCCCAGCGGCCAATAGCCGGCCACCACGGTTCCGGCGGAACAGGGGATCGCCGCCAGGAAGGCCTGGGCGATCAGGTCGGGAGCGGTATCGGCAAGGGAGTGATGGGCCGCCTTGCGGAGCTGCCGCGCCTGGGCCCGCAAGCTGGATTTGTCGAGGATCATCTCGGCCCAAAAAGCAAAGGAAAGGCGGAACGGAGCCACGCAGACCGTCGGCGAAAGCTATCCCTCCGTGGCCTGCAGTGCAGGTGGGAGCCATATAATCGGACCAGGATCCGATCAGGGACAGCCCCCTGGAGATCAAACATTGGCCCCGGGGATCATGCAGCCTAACGCGACGCGCAGCGCCCGTTCCAATGGGGAATCTAGGCCTTGTCCAGGTAATCCGCAATGGCCTCGATGCGACGGGCCATGGTTTCCAGCCCGCCGGCCAGCAAAGCATCGGCATCTTCAAAGGCTTCCAGGGCGACGGGAGCCTCAGCGGCAGCCCCGGGCGTGGCGGCCTCGGCGGCCTGGGAGTGGCGATCGACGGTGCGCTTCAGATCGGCCATTTCATCGGCCATGGACAGGGCGACCATCACCAAAAGGCGGGCGTCGCCCACCTGCCCCACCAGCGACAGCAGTGCCTGGGCGCGGCGATCGACCTCGTTGGCAAGGCTGCGCAGATAGTCTTCCTGGCCGGGATCGCAATTCAGCTCGTAGGAGCGGCCGACGATATTGATGGAGACGGTCGAGGCCATGGTCCTTACCCCTCCAGCACCGAACGGATGCGCAAGATCGCGCCGTCCAGCCGCTCTTCCACCTCGGCGGCGGTTTCATCCAGCCGGGCATAGTCGGCGCGCAGGGCCTTGACCTCTTGTTCCAGGAACAAATCGCCATGGGTCCCCTTGGCCGTCACGCCTTCCAGGCGGGCCAGAGCCTTTTCCATCGCCTGCATGGCGATGCGGGTACGGGGCATGTGATCGTCGAATCGGTCCAAGGCCGGGTCTCCTTTTGCCGGGGGAGTGTAGGAGGCACGGCCATTGCCGTCAATCGCCGCCCGAGCCTATACTCGCGGCCATGGAGACCGCAGCCAAAACCGTTATCCTCACTGGCGCCAGCCAAGGCATTGGCCACGCTACCGTCAGCCGCTTCACCAAGGAGGGCTGGCGAGTCATCACCTGCGCCCGCCAGGATGTTCCGGCCCACTGCCGCCGCGATCCGCTTTGGAGCCATCACATCCCCACCGACCTGGGCGACCCCGCCAGCCTGGAGGCCTTTGTCCGCCAAGCCAACGAGATCCTGGGCGATGATCCGCTGCATGCGCTGGTCAACAATGCCGGCGTCAGCCCCAAGACCAGCTTCAAGGAACGTCTCGGCGTGCTCAACGGCCCCATCGACGGCTGGAAAGCGGTGTTCGAGCTGAATTTCTTCGCGCCGCTGAAGCTGGCGCGAGGCTTCGCCTCCGCCCTGCATCGGGGTAAGGGCAGCATCGTCAACATCACCTCGATCGCCGGACATTATGTCCACCCGTTCGCCGGGTCGGCCTATTCCACCTCGAAGGCGGCTCTGTCGGGCCTGACCCGCGAGATGGCGGCGGAATTCGCCCAGCTTGATGTGCGGGTCAATGCCGTCGCCCCCGGCGAGATCAAGACCGAGATGATCTCGCCCGAATATGAAGCCCTGATCCCCCGCATCCCCCTGGACCGCATGGGATCGGTGGATGACGTCGCCGGCGTGGTCTTCCGCCTCTGCACCGACGATTTCGCCTATGTCACCGGCACCGAGATCTTCGTCACCGGCGGGCAGCACTTATATTAAATTTTGTCCCTCGCCGGGCGGGAGTTTGTTTATTCCGGCTGCGCCGGTAGTCCCTCGCCGGGCGCGGGCATCCGCCCGCTTGGCCGCCGCCTCAATGGCGGCTGGTGAGAGGATGTGCGAGTGGAGAGGACGAGCTCTCTCGGAGGTTTGGTTTTTCCGGCTTTGCCGGTTGCCCCTCGCCGGGCGGGCGCATCCGCAGGTTTGTTATTCCGGCTTCGCCGTAAAGCCCCTCGCCGGGCGCGGGCATCCGCCCGCTTGGCCGCGCCCTCAATGGGCGCTGGTGAGAGGATGTGCTGGTTCTAGGGACGAGCTCTCTCGGAGGTTTTCTACCCCTCTCCCGCTTGCGGGAGGACGCCGCAAAAGAAAAGCCCCTCTCCCGCAAGCGGGAGAGGGGTTTGGGGTGAGGGAATATCCAGGCTTTGGCCTGAAAAACCTCAGGCAGCCTTGCCATCGACGATATCGACGATGTCGCCCATGATCGCCGTCAGGTCATAGTCCTTGGGCGTATAGATGCGGGCGCAACCGGCGTCCAGCAGCTGCTTTTCGTCCTCAGGCGGAATGATGCCGCCAGCCACCACCGGGATGTCGCCGATGCCCGCCGCCTTCATGCGTTCCAGCACTTCGGTCACCAGCGGGATATGGCTGCCCGACAGGATCGACAGGCCGACCACATGCACACCTTCCTCGACCGCCGCATTGACGATCTGGGCCGGGGTCAGGCGGATGCCTTCATAGACCACTTCCATCCCGGCATCGCGGGCACGCACCGCGATCTGCTCGGCGCCGTTGGAATGGCCGTCCAGGCCGGGCTTGCCCACCAGCATCTTGACGCGGCGGCCCAGCTTGCCCGAGACGGTCTCGACCTTCTCGCGCACGGCCTTCATCTTTTCGCCCGAGCCCAGGCTGACGGTGCGACCGACGCCGGTGGGGGCGCGGAACTCGCCATAGACCTCGCGCAGGGCGCCCGCCCACTCGCCGCCGGTGACACCCGCATGGGCGGCGGCGATCGAGCTTTCCATGATGTTGCGGCCTTCCTTGGCGGCGGACTTCAGGGCTTCGATGGCGGCGGCGGCGGCCTTGCCGTCGCGGCTGTCGCGCCAAGCCTTGATCTTCTCGATCTGCTCGGCCTCGGCCTTGGGGTCCACCGTCATGATCGCACCGTCACCGCCGGTCAGCGGGCTGGGAGCGCCTTCCGAGAACTTGTTGACGCCGACCACGATCTGCTCGCCCGCCTCGATGGCGGCCAGACGGCGGCTGTTGGCCTCGACCAGCTTCTGCTTCATATAGCTGGACTCGACGGCCGGAACCGCGCCGCCCATCTGATCGATGCGGGCCAGCTCCTCGCGGGCCTGAGCCTTCAGCTCCTCGACCTTGCGGGTGATCTCGGCGGAACCGTCGAAGATGTCGCCATATTCCAGAAGGTCGGTCTCATAGGCGACGATCTGCTGCAGGCGCAGCGACCATTGCTGATCCCACGGACGCGGCAGGCCCAAGGCTTCGTTCCAAGCCGGCAGCTGCACGGCGCGGGCGCGGGCGTTCTTGGACAGCACCACCGCCAGCATTTCCAGCAAGATACGATAGACGTTGTTCTCCGGCTGCTGCTCGGTCAGGCCCAGGCTGTTGACCTGCACGCCATAGCGGAAGCGGCGCATCTTTTCGTCCTGAACGCCATAGCGCTGCAGGCAGATCTCGTCCCACAGCTCGCAGAAAGCGCGCATCTTGCACAGCTCGGTGACGAAGCGGATGCCGGCATTGACGAAGAAGCTGATGCGGCCCACCACCTGCTCGAATTCGGCGGCGGTCGGAACCTGGCCCGAAGCCTTGACCCGGTCCAGCACGGCAATCGCCGTCGCCAGGGCATAGGCCAGCTCCTGCTCAGGGGTCGCGCCGGCTTCCTGCAGGTGATAGGAGCAGACATTCATCGGGTTCCACTTGGGCACATCCCGATAGGTGAAGGCGATCACGTCGGTGGTCAGCTTCAGGGACGGCTCCGGCGGGAAGATATAAGTGCCGCGCGACAGATATTCCTTGATGACGTCGTTCTGGGTGGTGCCCTGCAAGGACGAGCGGGCCGCGCCCTGCTTCTCGGCGGCGGCGATATAGAGCGACAGCAGCCAGGGCGCCGGAGCGTTGATGGTCATCGAGGTGTTCATCTGCTCCAGCGGAATGCCGTCGAACAGAGCGCTCATATCCCCCAGATGGCAGATGGGCACGCCCACCTTGCCGACCTCGCCCCGAGCCAAAGCATGATCCGAGTCATAGCCGGTCTGGGTCGGCAGGTCGAAGGCCACCGAAAGACCGGTCTGCCCACGCGAAAGATTCGTGCGGAACAAACGGTTCGTCTCGACCGCCGAGGAATGGCCCGAGTAAGTCCTGAAAAGCCAGGGTTTCTCACGGCTGGGGGCATCCTTGCGGGTCTCTGCGGCGGTCTTGCTGGTCATCGCGGGCTCCACTTTTCCTTGGGCAAATGCAATTTTTTTGCCTGTTTTCCGGCAATCTGCGCATCAAAATTACTCGATGCTTCAAATTTACGAAACAAACTATCATTTTGTGCATTGCGAAGAAAGGAACAAATCGCTATGTGTTGAGACAGAGCGGAACCGGCCACCAAGAGCGCGTCATCCGCGGATGGAACCATATCAGGCCGATTCAGCCAGCGGCCCGGACCAGCAAGGGAGTCGAGTATCATGACCGAAGCGGCGCAGGTGACCAAGCTCCACCCCAGCCAGACCGTCAAGGACCTGTACGAGCTGGGCGAGATTCCGCCCCTCGGCCATGTTCCGTCCAAGATGTATGCCTGGGCCATCCGCAAGGAACGTCATGGCAAGCCCGACACCGCCATGCTCTGCGAAGTGGTCGACACCCCCGAGATCGACTCGCATGAAGTGCTGATCATGGTGATGGCCGCCGGCGTGAACTACAACGGCGTCTGGGCTGCCCTGGGCAAGCCGATCTCGCCCTTCGACTATCACAAGGCCGAATATCACATCGCCGGCTCCGATGCCTCGGGCATCGTCTGGAAGGTCGGCAGCAAGGTGAAGCGTTGGAAGGTCGGCGACGAAGTGGTCGTCCACTGCAACCAGACCGACGGCGACGACGAAGAGTGCAACGGCGGCGATCCGATGAACTCGCCCAGCCAGCGCATCTGGGGTTACGAGACTCCCGACGGCTCCTTCGCCCAGTTCACCCGCGTTCAGGCCCAGCAGGTCATGGAACGCCCCAAGCATCTGACCTGGGAAGAGTCGGGCTGCTACGTCCTGACCCTGGCGACCGCTTACCGCATGCTGTTCGGCCATCGTCCGCACATCCTGCGTCCCGGCCATAATGTGCTGGTCTGGGGCGCCTCGGGCGGTCTGGGCTCCATGGCCATCCAGCTGATCTCGGTTTCCGGCGCCAACGCCGTCGGCGTGATCTCGGAAGAGGACAAGCGCGACTTCGTCATGGGTCTGGGCGCCAAGGGCGTCATCAACCGCAAGGACTTCGACTGCTGGGGCCAGCTGCCCGACGTGGACGGCGACCAGGCCGAGTTCAAGACCTATATGGGCAAGGTCCGCGAGTTCGGTAAGGCCATCTGGAACATCACCGGCAAGGGCAACGACGTCGACTTCGTGTTCGAGCATCCCGGCGAAGCCACCTTCCCGGTGTCGTGCAACGTCGTGAAGCGCGGCGGCATGGTCGTGTTCTGTGCCGGCACCACCGGCTTCAACCTGACCTTCGACGCCCGCTTCGTCTGGATGCGCCAGAAGCGCATTCAGGGCAGCCACTTCGCCAACCTGCTGCAGTCGGCCCAGGCCAACCAGCTGGTGATCGAACGCCGCATCGATCCTTGCATGTCGGAAGTGTTCGCCTGGGACGACATCCCGCAGGCTCACATGAAGATGCTGGCCAACCAGCACAAGCCCGGCAACATGGCGGTTCTGGTCCAGGCCAAGAAGCCCGGCCGCCGCACCGTCGAGGAATGCTTCGAGGGCTAAGGTCCATCCCCCGAGCTTAGTCCAGGAGTGGGGAGGGGCCGGCTTGACCGGCTCCTCCTCGTCCCGTTTAGGAGAGTAAGAAGAATGACCGCTTCGCAGGACATCCTGATTTCCGATCTGCTGCCCACCTGCGCCAAGGCCGTCGAGGCCGTCCGCGCCATCCAGACCGCTGCCCGCGACGGGCTGATGAAGGTCGTCGCGCCCTCGGGCAAGGTGGACAGTGAGCTGTTCGAAATCCATCAGCATTCGGCCCATGGCTTCGCCTGGCTGTCGACCTATGTGGAAGCCATCGCCCAGCTGACCGGCTGGGTCGAGCGTCTGTCCGCCAGCGGCAAGATGGGCGAGCTGGAACAGCTGATCCTGCAATGCGGCGCCGGTGAATATCTGAACCAGATCTTCGGCGGCATCCCCATGAGCCAGACCGAGTTCGTCCGCCTGTCCGACTTCGGCATCGACAGCGTCGCCCGCCACAAGCTGCATACCGACGAGATCGGCATCCTGCGCCGGGGCGGCAACACCGAAGCCGTGCGCGCCCGCATCGCCGAGCTGATCAAGGACGGCCATCACTGGGGTGATGCCGGTCTGGATGACGAGACGCTGGAGCTGATCCGCGACCAGTTCCGCCGCTTCGCCGACGAGAAGGTCATTCCCTTCGCCCATGAATGGCACCTGAAGGACGAGCTGATCCCCCTGGACGTGGTCGAGCAGGTCGCCGAGCTGGGCGTCTTCGGCCTGACCCTGCCGGAAGAATACGGTGGACTGGGACTGGGCAAGACCTCCATGTGCGTGGTCACCGAGGAGCTGTCGCGCGGCTATATCGGCGTCGGCTCCCTGGGCACCCGCTCGGAAATCGCCGGCGAGCTGATCCGTCTGGGCGGCACCGAGGAGCAGAAGCAGCATTACCTGCCCCTGATCGCCTCGGGCGAGATCCTGCCCACCGCCGTCTTCACCGAGCCCAACACCGGTTCGGACCTTGGGTCTTTGCGCACCCGCGCCGTCAAGGACGGCGAGACCTACAAGGTCACCGGCAACAAGACCTGGATCACCCATGCCAGCCGCTCCGACCTGATGATGATGATGGTCCGCACCAATCCCGACACCAAGGATTGGAAGGGTCTGTCCATGCTGCTGGCCGAAAAGCCGCGCGGCACCGAGGACAATCCCTTCCCCGCCCCCGGCATGACCGGCGGCGAGATCAAGGTGCTGGGCTATCGCGGCATGAAGGAATATGAGCTGGGCTTCGATAATTTCGAGGTTCCCACCAGCCATCTGCTGGGTGGCGAAGAGGGCCAGGGCTTCAAGCAGCTGATGGCGACCTTTGAATCCGCCCGCATCCAGACCGCCGCCCGCGCCGTCGGCGTGGCGCAGTCGGCCATGGAAACCGGCATGCGCTATGCCCATGACCGCATCCAGTTCGGCAAGCCGCTCTACGCCTTCCCGCGCGTGTTCGGCAAGATCGCCTGGATGGCCGTCGAGACCATGATCGCCCGCCAGCTGACCTATTTCTCGGCCCGCGAGAAGGACAGCGACCTGCGTTGCGACATCGAAGCCGGCATGGCCAAGCTGCTGGGCGCCCGCGTGGCTTGGGCGAATGCCGACAACGCCCTGCAGATCCATGGCGGCAACGGCTATGCCGAGGAATATGCCATCAGCCGCATCCTCTGCGACGCCCGTATCCTCAACGTCTTCGAAGGCGCTGCGGAAATCCAGGCGCAGGTGGTGGCGCGCGGTCTTTTGACCCGCTGATCCCAGGCTCTGAAAAAAGCCCCCCATCCGCAAGGCTGGGGGGCTTTTTTGTATCAGCCGACGAACAGGCGGCGATGTTTGGGGAAGCGTTTGGCCAAGCGGACCCACAGCTTTTCCCAGCCTCGCGGCGGGCGCGGGTCCAGCGAGATGCCGACCGAGACGATTTTTCCCTCGGCATCCATCTCGCGCATGATCATATCCACCGGGCCCATATGCAGCCGGTCTCCCACCTCCAGATCGGTGCGGAACTCGCGGCGGAACATCTCGGCCAGGGTGACGCCGTCCAATTCCGGCGGCAGCGGCAGGTCGTACATCTCGCGCAGCAGCTTGCCGGTCATGTCCGGGGTCAGGGCGAAGTCGCCGTAAAGCTGGGCGTCTTCCTCCCATTCGTCGCGCATGCGGCTGAACAGCTTGTCCAGCATCGAAACCTGGCTATGGGCCACCAGCAGATAGACCCGGTCTCCGGCCAGCAATTGGCTGAAGATCGTCTTCAGCTTGCCATTGCGTCGCACCAGCAGCGGCCGCGCCCAGCGGGGCAAGGCATGTCCCCGCGCCACGGCGCTGTCGGGATCGATGACGTAAGAGACCAGCTCGCGGTCGAACAGTCCCGGCAGCTCGACCTCCATGCGGTCTACCGGCCCGGCTTTCTCGGGCACGATCAGCCCCAGCCAGCGGGCCAGCGGACGGACGGTCCAGCCCTGCACCAGCAGCGAGGCCACCACCACCATGAAGGCGATGTTGAAGAACATGCCGCCATTGGCGACACCGCCCAGCAGCGGCACCATGCCCAGCAGGATCGAGACCGCCCCGCGCAAGCCGACCCAGCCGATGAACAGCCGTTCGCGCTTGCCGAAGCCAAAGGGCGTCAGACAGAGAAACACCGCCACCGGACGGGCCAGGAAGGTCAGGGCCGCCGCCAGGATGCCCGCCATCCCCAGCTGCGAGGGAAACTCGCTGGGGGTCGCCAGCAGGCCCAGGGTAACGAACATGGCGATCTGAGCCAGCCAGGTGATGCCGTCCTGAAAACGGCGCAGGCTGCCCACCGCATGCAGCTTGGCATTGCCCGCCACCAGACCGGCGATATAGGCCGCCAGGAAGCCGCTGCCGCCGACCGTGTTGGTCAGGGCGAAGATCGTCACCGCCAGGCCCATCACCGCCACCGGGGTCAGGCCGGGGTCCAGCTTCAGGCGATTGACCACGGCGATGATGCCAAGGCCGCCCAGAATGCCGAACAGCACGCCGCCGCCCGCCTCCAAGGCCAGATGCAGGGCCAGCTGCCACCAGCTGCCGGTGTCATGACCGGTCAGCAGGCTGGTCAGGGTCATGGCCATCAGAATGGCGACCGGATCATTGGTGCCGGATTCCACCTCCAGCGTCGAGCGGACCCGATCGCGAATGGTGATGCCGCCGGTCCGCAGCAGGAAGAACAGCGCCGCCGCATCGGTGGAAGACAGAATGGTGCCCATCAACAGCGCCACCGGCCAATCCAGATGCAACAGATAATGGGCCGGAATCGCCACCAAGCCGGTGGTGACGAACACGCCGACGGTCGCCAGGGTGATGGCCGGAGCCGCCGCCAGACGATAGCTGCGCAAGGGCGTGTGAAAGCCGCTGTCGAACAGAATCACCGACAGCGCGGCGCTGCCAATCAGAAAGGCGGTGGGCACGTCGGCGAAATGGATATGGCCGATGCCGTCTTCGCCCGCCGCCAGACCGATGCCGAGGAAGATCAGCAGCAGCGGCGCGCCAAAGCGAAAGGCCAGGACCGAGGTGAACACGCTGATCACCGCCAGTCCCGCGCAGACCAGGATGATCAGATTGATCCCGTCCATGGAAGGCCCTTCCGCGTTAACCTTTTCCCATGTTGGGGGTGAGACGCGTTTGCGTCAACCCTTAGAAGGCTTCCAGTTCGTGGGTGCCATTTCGAATCCGGCGAAGTCAAAAGCGGGGGCGACGGTGCAGCCGACCAGGGTCCAGGCCCCTTGGCTGACGGCGGCCTGCCACTCATCCTTGGGCACCACCGCCTGGGGGCGTTGCCCGGCGGCAAGGTCCATGCCCAGCAGATGGGTCTCCTGGCCGATGGACAGTTCCAAGGGGGCCCCGGCATACCAGTGCCAGATTTCCACCGCATCGACTCGATGCCAAGCCGAGCGTTCGCCCTCGGCCAGCAGGTAATAGATCAGCGTGCAGGCCCCGCGCTCCCCCTCTGCCGAGGGCGCGCGATAGGTCTCGCGGTAATGCCCGCCCTCGGGATGCGGCTGCAACCCGAGGAGGGCGACCACCTGTTCGGCAGAGAAATTATTCAACCGGCACCGTGGCGGCCAGACAGGGGCGGTTTTCCACCTCGGCATACCAGTCGGCCAGCTTGGGATGGCCCTGACGCCAATCCAAAATCTTGCGGAAGTCGAGATAGCCCAAGGCGCAGGCGATGGTCAGCTCGCCGATGGTGAACTGCTTGGACAGATCGTCGGCTTCCAGTTCCAGCTGATCGATGGCGCGGGCGATGCCCACCTTCTGCCGCTCGACCCAGCCCTCCCAGCGGAATTCGGCGGGGCGGCGCAAGGTTTCGATCACGCATTGCAGACCGGCATCCAAGATGCCATCGGCCAAGGCCTGACGCCGCAAAGCGGTCCAGCGGGCCGGACCCGAGGCCGGAAACAGGCGGCGGCCGTTATGCAGGCTGTCGAGATATTCGCAGATCACCGGGCTGTCATAGAGACACTGGCCGTCGTCGGTCACCAGGGCGGGCACCTTGCCCAGCGGATTGTCCTTAGGCAGATCGGTAGCCGGGTCCCAGGCGTTGGTCTTGATGGCCTCGATGCGCGAAGCCAAGCCGGTCTCGGCGGCCAGGGCGGTGACTTTGCGGGCGAAGGGCGAGGTATGGGAAAAACGGAGAATCATCAGAAAGCATCCTTGCGGCGGCGGATTTCAGCGAAAACTCGGGCAGGGTCGGCGCCCTCCAGCCCCACGCCATGCTGGACCGAGGCAATGTCGGCCCGCAGGAAGGGATTGGTGGCGCGTTCCAGGCTCATCAGGGCGGGAACGGTGGGGATATGCTTGGCGCGGGCGGCATCGACGGCGGCGATGCGCTCCAGCAGGGCCGGATTGTCCCGCTCGACGGTGCGGGCGAAGCGGGCGTTGGACTGGGTATATTCATGGGCGCAGAAGACCCGCGTCGCATCGGGCAAGGCCCGCAGCCGCGACAGCGAGGCCCACATCTGCTCGGGCGTGCCCTCGAACAGACGGCCGCAGCCCAGCAGGAACAGGGTATCGCCGCAGAACACGGCCTCATCCTGGGCGAACCAATAAGACAGATGGGCGCGGGTATGGCCGGGGGTTTCCAGAACCTGGCCTTTGATCGAGCCGATCTCGACCATATCGCCGTCTTGCAGGCCGATATCCAGCCCCGGCAGCCGCTCGGCATCGGCCCTTGATCCCAGCACCTTGCAGCCGGTGGCCCGCTTCAGAGCCAGCACGCCGCCGGTATGATCGTCGTGGTGATGGGTGATCAGGATATGGCTAAGGGTCCAGCCCTTTTCCGCCAGCCGCTTCTCGACCGGTTCGGCAACCGCCGGGTCGATGGCGGCGGTGGCGCCGGTCTCGGGGTCGTGCAGCAGATAGATGTAATTATCCTGCAGCACCAGAACCTGTTCGATCTCCAGCCTTGCCATGATCCATCCCCAGCTCAGTCGATGACGCAAGATAGTCGCGCCCCCAGAGATGGTCACGCTGATTTCGCTTGTCCAGTCGGGAAAGCCGGTTCCATCATATCGTCATGTGGAGCGACGTCATCGATCTGCGGGACTTCTACGAGACCAGCCTGGGGCAGATGGTCCGCCGCCTGCTGCGCCGACGCCTGCGCGAGATGTGGCCCGATGTGGCGGGCGAGCGCCTGCTGGGCCTCGGCTTCGCCGCCCCCCTGCTCTGGAGCTTCCGCGACGAGGCGGAACGGGTGCTCTGTATCATGCCCTCGGCCCAAGGCGTCTTGGCCTGGCCGCCGGGCGAGCCCAGCCTGACCGCCCTGGCCGACGAGACCGACCTGCCCCTGCCCGACCGCTCGGTGGATCGCTTGGTGGTGATCCACGCCCTGGAAAGCACCGAACATGTGCGCGGCATGATGCGGGAAATCTGGCGGGTGCTGGCGGATTCCGGGCGCGTGATCCTGATCGTTCCCAACCGCCGCGGTATCTGGGCGCGGCTGGAGCGCACCCCCTTCGGCTATGGCCGCCCCTACAGCCCCAAGCAGTTAAGCCGCCTGCTGCGCGACAATATGTTCACGCCGCTGCAAAGCTCGGAGGCTTTGTATATTCCGCCGCTACACAGCCGCATGATGCTGCGCTCGGCCCCGGTCTGGGAACAGATCGGCCATCGCTGGTTCCAGAGCTTCGCCGGGGTGCTGCTGGTGGAAGCCGCCAAGCAATTCTATGCCGGCACCGCCATCCGCGCCGAAGACGCCCGCGAGAGCAAACGCAAACGCGCCTATATCCCCATGCCGCAAGGATTTCGGCGGGAGAGCTGCCCCCTCCCGCCGAGCATGCTTACTTCTTCCAGCGCAGCACCGGGGTGCGAGCCGCCAGGGTTTCGTCCAGGCGGCGGCGCGGGGTGTGGATGGGAGCCGCCTTAAAGGCATCGGCCTCGCCGGATTTGGCCTTGTGGGCCAGTCCGCTCAAGGTGGCGATGAACTTGTCCAAGGTAGCCTTGCTTTCCGTCTCGGTGGGCTCCATCAGCAAAGCGCCGTGGACCACCAGCGGGAAATACATGGTCATGGGGTGATAGCCCTCGTCGATCAGCGCCTTGGCGATATCCAGCGTCGAGACGCCGGTATCCTTCAAGAAGCGGTCATCGAACAGAGCCTCGTGCATGCAGGGCCCGTCGAACGAGGCGGTCAGGTCCTTGGACAGCTGGGCCAGCATATAGTTGGCGTTCAGCACGGCGTCGGTGGACGCCTGACGCAGGCCGTCGGCGCCCATGCTCATCATATAGGCCAGAGCCCGGACGAAGACGGCGAACTGACCGTGATAACCCTTGATGCGGCCCGCGGGCTTGGCATCGGACTGGCTGGGATGTTCGACCAGACGGAAGCCCTTGTCGTCATGGATGACATAGGGCAGCGGTGCGTAAGGAGCCAGCGCGCCCGACAGCACGGTCGGACCGGCACCGGGACCGCCGCCGCCATGGGGCGTCGAGAAGGTCTTGTGCAGGTTGATATGCATGCAGTCGACGCCCAGATCGGCAACGCGGACCCGACCGACGATGGCGTTGTAATTGGCGCCGTCGCAATAGAAGTAACCGCCGGCGCCGTGGATGGCCTCGGCGATTTCCAGCACCTCGTCCTCGAACAGACCGCAGGTGTTGGGATTGGTCAGCATGATGCCGGCGACATCGTCGCCCAGCTTGGCCTTCAAGGCGGCCAGATCGACACGGCCCCGCGCGGTGGCCGGGATCGGATCGACCGAGAAGCCACAGGCGGCGGCGCTGGCCGGGTTGGTGCCATGGGCGGATTCCGGCACCAGCATGCGGGTGCGCTGGGTCTGGCCCTTGTCGTCATGGGCGGCGCGGATGGTCATCAGGCCGCAGAACTCGCCATGGGCACCCGCTGCCGGGCTCATGGCCACCGCCGGCATGCCGGTCAGGGTCTTCAGCCAATGGGCGCAGGTATCGATCAGCTCCAAGGCACCCTGCACGGTGCTTTCCGGCTGGAACGGATGCACATCCGCCAGACCGGGCAGGCGGGCCAGCTTCTCATTCAGGCGCGGGTTATGCTTCATGGTGCAGGAGCCGAGCGGATAGAAATTGCTGTCGATGGCGCAATTCTTCTGGCTCAGGCGGGTGTAGTGGCGGACCACGGTCGGCTCGGCCAGGCCGGGCAGACCGACGGGAGCCTTGCGGGCCAAGCCGCCCAGGCGATCCACCACCGGAGCGGGCTCGGGCAGATCGACGCCGCATTGGCCGGGGCTATCCTGCTCGAAGATCAAAGCCTCTTCGATGACGAGGCCGCGATTGCCGGTAAGGGTGTCGGCGGTCATCACAGCTGCTCCTTCAGGGCGTCCACGAGGGCGTCCATGTCGGCCTCGCTGTTGGTCTCGGTGGCGGCCAGCAGCAGAACCTCGGCCAGCTCGGGATATTGCGGATAGAAGCGGGACAGCGGCACACCGCCCAAGATGCCCTTGGCGGCCAGCGCCTCGACCACTTCGGCGGCGGGCTTGGGCAGCACCACGGCGAACTCGTTGAAGAAGGCCTGGGGCAGGATCTTGACGCCCTTCACCTGGGCCAACTTCTCGGCCAGGGTCACCGCCTTGGCATGGTTCAGCTTGGCCAGCTTGGTGAAGCCCTCTTCGCCCAGCAGGGTCAGATGCATCGAGAAGGCCAGGGCGCAAAGGCCCGAATTGGTGCAGATGTTGCTGGTCGCTTTCTCGCGGCGGATATGCTGCTCGCGGGTGGACAGGGTCAGCACCCAGCCGCGCTTGCCGTCGGAATCGACGGTCTGGCCGACCAGACGGCCCGGCATCTGGCGCATATATTTTTCGCGGGTGGCGAACAGGCCCAGGCCGGGACCGCCGAAGTTCAGGGCATTGCCCAGGGCCTGCCCCTCGGCCACCACGATGTCGGCACCCATCTCGCCGGGCGAGGCCACCAGACCCAGCGATACCGGCTCGGCAACCACGACGACCAGCAGAGCGCCTTCGTTATGACATTCGTCGGCCAGGGCCTGAAGGTCCTTCAGACGGCCAAAGAAGTCGGGATTCTGCACGATGACGCAGGCGGTGCCCCCATTGACGCGGCCGATCAGGTCTTCGATACCGATGGGATCGGGGGCCAGGACCTCGACCTCCATATCGGTATATTGCAGGGTCGAGGCGGTCACCTCGGCATAGTGGGGATGCAGCCCGCCCGAGACGATCACCTTCTTGCGCCGGGTGACGCGGCAGGCCATGGCGGCGGCTTCGGCGCAGGCGGTGGCGGCGTCATAAAGCGAGGCGTTGGCGACTTCCATGCCGGTGATCAGGGTCACCTGGGTCTGGAACTCGAACAGATATTGCAGCGTTCCCTGGGCGACTTCCGGCTGGTAGGGCGTATAGGAGGTCAGGAACTCGCCGCGCTGGATCAAGGAATCCACCGAGGCCGGGACATGGTGGCGATAAGCGCCGGCCCCGATGAAGAAGGGAGCGCAGCCTGCCGACAGGTTCTTGTTGGCCATGGTCTGGAAGCGGGCTTCCACTTCCATCTCGCCAGCATGGAACGGCAGATCCACCGGAGCCTCGCGCCGCGCGGCCGGGGGCACATCGCGGAACAGGGCGTCGGTGCTGTCAGCGCCGATGGCGGCAAGCATGGCTTGCCGATCGGCCTCGGTCAGCGGCAGGTAACGCATGGAGGCTTACTCCTGGCCCTTCAGGAAGGCGTCATAGGCGGCACGGTCCATCAGCCCGTCCAGCTCGGCGGGGGTGGACAGGCGGACCTTGAAGAACCAACCGTTGGTCTCGGCCCCTTCATTGACCAGACCGGGCTGATCGGCGATGGCGCTGTTGGCGGCGACCACTTCGCCCGAGACCGGAGAATAGACGTCGGAGGCAGCCTTGACGGATTCGACAACGGCGGCTTCACCGCCCTTGGTCACAGCGCGGCCCAGGTCGGGCAGCTCGACAAAGACGATATCGCCCAGAGCATGCTGGGCATGGTCGGTGATGCCCACCGTGCCGATATCGCCCTCGACGCTGATCCATTCATGTTCGCTGGTGTAATAGGTGGTCATTGTTGGTGCTCCCCAAGGAAAGGCTTAATTCTCTGAAATCACTTTTGTCCAGCCGCCATTGAGGCGGCGGCCAAGCGGCCGGAGGGCGCGCCCGGCGAGGGGCTAACGCTGGATCAAGCCTTTGATCCAGCGGAATAATAACGATGCGGCGCGAAGGGCAGCGCCACCACATGGGCCGGGCGCGGGGTGCCGCGCACCAGAAGCTGCAGTTCGGTGCTGATGGCGGCATGGGCGGCGTCGACATAGCCCATGGCGACGGGGCCGTTGACGCTGGGGCCGAAGCCGCCGCTGGTGACTTCGCCGATGACGGCGCCCGAGGCGTCCACCACCTGGGTATGGGCGCGGGCCGGAGCCTTATCCACCGGCTTGATGCCGACGCGCAGGCGCTTGGGGCCGTTGGCCAGCTGTTCCTGCACCACGGCGGCGCCGGGGAAGCCGCCCTCGGCGCGGCGGCGCTTGGACATGGTCCAATTCAGGTTGGCCTCCACCGGGGTGGTGGTGGTGTCCAGGTCCGAACCGTAGAGACAGAGACCGGCTTCCAGGCGCAGGGAGTCACGAGCGCCCAGGCCGATCGGCTTGACCTCGGGCTCGGCCAGCAGCTTGCGGGCCAGTTCCTCGGTGCGGTCGTTGGGGACGGAAATCTCGAAGCCGTCCTCGCCGGTATAGCCCGAACGGCTGACGAAGCAGGGAATGCCCGCCACATCGAGCTTCTTCCAGCTCATGAAACCCATGCCGACCGAAGACGGGGCCAGACGGGCGAAGACGGTGGCGGCTTCGGGACCTTGCAGCGCCAGCAGGGCGCGGTCGGTCAGTTCGGTGACCTCGGCCTTACCGGCCAGACCGGCCTTCAGATGAGCGATGTCCTGGGTCTTGCAGGCGGCATTGACCACCAGGAACAGATGGTCACCGGCATTGGTGATCATCAGATCGTCCAGGATGCCGCCCTGGTCATTGGTGAACATGCTATAGCGGATACGGCCCTCGGCCAGCGCCTGGATATCGCCGGGAACCAGGGTCTCCAGGGCAGCGACGCGGCCTTCGCCGGTGATCACCACCTGGCCCATATGGGACACATCGAACAGGCCCGCGCCCGAACGGGTGTGGTTATGCTCGGCCAGCACGCCCATGGGATATTGCACCGGCATATCGTAACTGGCGAAGGGCACCATCTTGGCGCCCAATTCCACATGCAGGGCGTAAAGCGGCGTGCGCGACAGGGCTTGGTCTTGGCTCATGATGCTCTCCCAGGGCGGTCTCCGACTCCGAACGCCGGAGATCGGCTTGCCCCCCTCTGTCCTTGGGACCTGAAAGATTCACGGGCGTCGGTCAAAATAACCAGCGCCCGCTTTCATCTTCGGTGAGGCGCCGGGCTTATGGCCTGTCGCCTGCTTTCCAGAGAGTCATCCCCCCGCGGTCCGTTGGCCTGAGAGTTTCCAGGGGCGGTTGCTCCTTCGGCGCCAACACAAGATGTCGGGCTCTCCCGCGGGGATCATCTGTATGTGGGGGCCATCTTATTCAGACGGCCATCAGAGTCAAATGGAGTCCTGATCAATTGCCCTGTTTGTGGGCGCGGGCGAAGTCCAGTTCGTCCTCGGTCATCTGAATGCCCAGGAAAATCTCGTACTTGGCCATATCCTTGACCTCGGGGATCGGCAGGTTCAGCTCGACCTGTTCGTCCTGATAGCGCACCACGTCGGTGTTCTTGGGGAAGGTCAGCGGAATGCTGGCGACGATCTTGGCCTCGGGCTTGGGGTAATAGGCCGGAATGGCGACGAAATAGGCCAGCTCGGCCTTGCGCTCGGACCCGGCGGCGGGACCGATGCGGGCATCCAGGCTGACCTGCAGCTGGACATTCATCTTCATCGTCTTCCAGTCATATTGGCACGAGCCGTCGAAATGACCGAACTCGGCCTCGACCAGCACGTCGGTCAGGTCATGCCCGGCACCCGGACGGAAGCGGATCAGATGATTGGCGTCGGCCAGGATCGAAACCTTGGGACAAGCGGGCTGCGGCTTGTCCTTTTCGAACCAGGACGAGCAGCCGCCCGTCAGCAGCAGCGACGACAGCAGGGCGGCCTTGGCGCCCCAACCCATGCATTTCCAGACCTGCTTCCGATCCATCATGACTTCACCTTTTGCCGTCGCAGCAATATCTGCTATTGCTGGCGAATGTAGAGAAGCGCGGCTGCCTGCACAAGCCGCCGCGTCAACATTCTCCCAGCCGTCATCGTCGGGGCCATGACCGTCAAACCGCCGCTTACCATTCTGCTCGCCAGCCCGCGCGGTTTCTGCGCCGGCGTGGACCGCGCCATCCACATCGTCGAAGAGGCGCTGCGGAAATATGGCCGCCCGGTCTATGTCCGCCACGAGATCGTGCATAACCGCTTCGTGGTGACCTCGCTGGAGGAAAAAGGCGCGGTCTTCGTCGATGAACTGGACGAGGTTCCCGACGGCCGCCCGGTGGTCTTTTCGGCCCATGGCGTGCCCAAGTCGGTTCCGGCGGCGGCGGAAGCGCGGGGCATGTTCTATCTCGACGCCACCTGCCCGCTGGTGACCAAGGTCCACCGCGCCGCCGAGCGCCATGCCGCCGACGACCGCCAGATCATCATGATCGGCCATGCCGGCCACCCGGAAGTGATCGGCACCATGGGTCAGGTCGAAGATGGCCGGGTGCTGCTGGTGGAAAATGTCGAACAGGCCGAGACCGTCTTGCCCGCCAACCCCGAGCAGCTGGCCTATATCACCCAGACCACCCTGTCGGTGGACGACACCGCCCGCATCACCGAGGTGCTGCGCCGCCGCTTCCCCTTTATCGAGGGGCCGACGCGGGAAGACATCTGCTACGCCACCACCAACCGCCAGCAGGCGGTCAAGGCCATCGCCCCCACCGCCGACGCGGTGATGGTGATCGGCGCCCCCAACAGCTCGAACTCCAAGCGGCTGGTCGAGGTGGCGGCAAGGGCCGGCTGCGCCCGCTCGATCCTGGTGCAGCGGGCCGAAGAGATCGACTGGGACAGCCTGCAAGGCATTGCCCGCCTGGGCGTTTCCGCCGGAGCCTCGGCCCCGGAAGTGCTGGTGGACGAGGTGATCGCCGCCTGTTCCGAACGATTTGACGTTTCCATCGAGGAAGTCAAGGTGACCGAGGAAAACGTCACCTTCCGCCTTCCCGCCGTGCTGATGAGCGAGTGACATGGCTGTCTATACCGAAGTCTCCGACGAGGAGCTGGAAGCCTTCGTGGCGCAATATGACATCGGCGCCGTGCTGGGCTGCAAGGGCATCGCCGAAGGGGTCGAGAACTCGAACTTCCTGCTGCAGACCGAGACCGGCAGCTACATCCTGACCCTCTATGAAAAGCGGGTGAACCCGGACGACCTGCCCTTCTTCATCGGCTTGATGGAGCATCTGGCGGGACAGGGACTGGCCTGCCCGACGCCGCTGCATGGCCGCGACGGCGAATCTCTGCGCGAGCTTTGCGGCCGCCCCGCCGCCATCATCAGCTTCCTCCAAGGGCTATGGCCCAAGAAGATCGGCCTGCAGCACTGCGCCCCCTTGGGCCGCGCCATGGCCGAGATGCATCTGGCCGGGCAAAGCTTCCAGATGAGCCGCCCCAACAGCCTGGGCCTGAGCGGCTGGCGGCCTCTGTTCAATCTGGAAGTCAACCGCGCCGACCATGTGGCCGAAGGGCTGGCGGAATATCTCGCCAACGAGCTGGATTTCCTGGAGGCCAACTGGCCTGCGGATCTGCCCCAGGGCGTCATCCATGCCGACCTGTTCCCCGACAATGTCTTCTTCAAGGGATCGGAGGTTTCGGGGCTGATCGACTTCTATTTCGCCTGCACCGACTTCCTGGCCTATGACATCGCCATCTGCCTGAATGCCTGGTGCTTCGAACCGGGCGGCGACTTCAACGCCACCAAGGCCCGCATGCTTTTGAGCGGCTATCAGCAGGTGCGCCCCTTGAGCATCCAGGAATTCAACGCTCTGCCGATCTTAAGCCGGGGTGCCGCCATGCGCTTCCTGCTGACCCGTCTTTATGACTGGCTGAACACGCCCGCCGGAGCCTTCGTCAAGCGCAAGGACCCGCTGGAATATCTGAAGAAGCTGCGCTTCCACATCTCGGTCAAGAAGCCCGGCGACTACGGGCTGGACCCCATCGAAGGCACCTTCGCACCGCTATGACCGATATGACGAAAACGGTGCCCCCCTCGCCCGCAAGCGGGAGAGGGCTGGGGTGAGGGGCTCAAGACGATGGTTGATTTTTCCCTCACCCCCAACCCCTCTCCCGCCTGCGGGAGAGGGGAGGATAACCTCCTATGACCGAACTGCCTCCCACCAAGGTCGAAATGTTCACCGACGGCGCCTGTTCCGGCAATCCCGGCCCGGGCGGCTGGGGCTGCATCCTGCGCTGGAAGGGCCAGGAAAAGGAGCTGTGCGGCGGCGAGCCCGGCACCACCAACAACCGCATGGAAATGATGGCGGTGCTGCAAGGGCTGAACAGCCTGAAGCGGACCTGCCTGATCGATCTCTACACCGACAGCCAATATGTCCAGAAGGGCGTCACCGAATGGCTGCGCGGCTGGAAGTTCCGCGGCTGGAAGACCGCCGACAACAAGCCGGTGAAGAACGAGGATTTGTGGAGAGCCATGGACGAAGCCTGCGCCCGCCACAAGATCACCTGGCATTGGGTCAAGGGCCATGCCGGCCATCCCGAGAACGAGCGCGCCGACGCCCTGGCCCGCAAGGGCTTGCTCGAAGCCAAAGAACAGGCTTAGAGCGTTTGAGCGGGCCCGGGACGGGCCATTGATACAAATGAGAGCCGACCCCGGTTGATCGGAATCGGCTTGTCTTATGAATTTCCGTGCCTGACAGGCGAAACTGGAACCGCTGGGAGAGGGTTGCCGCCCTCTCGTCAGCGGCGAGGGATGGATCGAGAAATCGCAGGCCGTTTCACGGGCCGAGTTAGAGT